>WSSedA1B3DRAFT_1000031_pt1 | contig 36358 bp, 33 predicted proteins | sample WetSurSiteA1Bulk_FD_9468 | JGI IMG/M metagenome (IMG submission 9468)
CTTGTTCAACGAGGTGATTGCTTTTTTTATCAAGGGCTTTATCCAAGGGAAAGAAACACTTAACCCTCAACTTCAGCCGATCGTCAATGCGTAACTTCTATAGTATTTAAAAGTTTGTTACATCCGTTTCGAAAGTAAATAACAACTATTGTAACAGTGCGTAGAATAGATGGAACGATGGCGAAATCCATCTACAACTACTTAAGCGGTGGGAAATATGCAATTTTTAACAGCTAGCTACTTACATATCGCAGTCACTACTATACCTACCACTGGCTCACCCATTTCTTTACGCAAAATCACTGTTTCCATTACGTGTAGTTCAAAACCTGCGTTAACCAAACAATCAGTGACATAACGGGGCGTATGTGCATAGCGACCGTGATAATTTAATTGAAAGCCGTTTTCAGCATCGTGCTTTTCTAGGGTAAAAACCAACGCGCCTTTTGTTGTCAATGCTTGACTGGCTGCCTGTAAAAACGCCTCTAACGCACCAAAATACACCAAGGTATCGGCAGAAATAATTAAATTGAATAGGTGGGTATAAGAAGATAGATATTTGACTAAATCCGCTTTAACCAATTCATCATAAATTTTACGTTGTTGTGCCTTGTTTAGCATACCTTGCGATAAATCAACGCCTATCAGTTTATCGGTATATGCTCTTAAAGAAATACCCGATAAGCCCGTACCACAACCAGCATCCAGTACACAGGCTAGCTTTTCTGACTCAGAAAACAGTTTAGCTACTGCCTGACCAACTAAGCTGGGTGCGCGATATTCAAGCCTATCTAACACATTGTCAAAGCTAGCGGCAAATCTATCGAAGGTTTCTTGAATGTAATCTTCTGAAGCACGTTCAGGTGTATAACCCGTGTGTGCTAAAAAATGATGTTGGGCAATATGATTATTTGGATCAACGGCGACCCATTGTTTTAAAACTTCTTGAGAAGCCTCCTGCTGTCCTGTTGCCAGTAATAGCCGCCATAACCGTTGATAAATCGTTTTTTGCTGAGGCTTGATAGCTAGAGACTGACGATAAGCATCAATTGCCTGTTGATAATCGCCATTTGCCCGATAACTGTTACCCAGATTTTGTAGTACATCTGGATTATTGGGCGACAATGCCAATGCTTTTGTTAATAACGAAATGGATTCTTGATAAGCCCCCAAATGTCGAAGAACCGCACCCAAATTATTATGCACACCTGCATGATTGGGTGACAGGTTAAGCACTTGACGATAAACGTCTACCGCGCCCTGCATATCGCCTGTTTCTTTCAGTACATTGCCTAAATTGTTTAGCGCGTCCAAATAATCAGGCACAATGACCAAGGCTTGTTTGATGTAAGCAATCGCTTGTTCACTTTGTCCTATCTGATGCAGTAATACACCATAGTAATGCAGTGCATCTGGATGTTTCGGTTGTAAGTCCAATAATGAACGGTAAACTTTTTCTGCCTCTTCAAGCCGTTGCTGTTGATGTAATTCAATAGCCAGTTTAAATGCCTGCATAGGCGTAAGACGTTGTTGCTTTTGCTTTTTTGCAGCAGACCGCCGCTCATGACGATTCATTACACGACACCCTCTTCCATCAAAGTTATCCCCCCTATTGAAATAGTTTAAGCTGACCAGACTTCTAAAGCACAATCTGCAATGCCAAAAATGGTATCAGATTAAACAGGTAAATGTTAGTCTTGTAAAAAGCCATGTCTGCATAGTGTATGGTGTCAAAACGTTCTATGGACAAGGTAAACCATTTACTGTGTAGCGAATACACCCAATCATGGGTATACACGATTAGCAAAAACCACAGCGTCAATACAGCTATATTGATGACAGTTGCCCATCCCATAATACGGCACTCAGTATTTCAATTGTCATACCACCCTCCTTTCTTCATAACTCGCCAAATAAGACCCTCCTAAAACCAAATAGTTCCCCAAAATCAAGCGAGTTTTTTCGTATAAAAACGTCAAATGTTACATTGTGATGACACGAGCAATGACGACAGCGTATTAAAAAGAATATAATACTCGGCTATTTATGGCGGTAGCGATTTCAACACGATAGGAAAATTTATGGATATTCATGAATATCAAGCAAAAGAAATTTTAAGCGGTTACGGTATAAAAATCGCTGAAGGCGGTTTGGCGTATAGCCCAGAAGATGCAGTACAACGCGCTAGAGAAATCGGCGGTCATGTTTGGGCGGTAAAAGCACAAATTCATTCAGGGGCGCGTGGTAAAGCAGGCGGTATCAAAATTTGTAAAACCCATGATGAAGTAGAAGCGGCAGCAGATTGTTTATTAGGCAAACGTTTAATCACCCATCAAACAGGACCTGCGGGTAAAGTGTGTGGTCGTTTGTATGTGGAAGCGGGTACGGAAATCGCCAAAGAATTGTATTTTTGCCTGTTGGTTGACCGTAGTTCTGAGCGCATAGTCATGGTCGGTTCAGCACAAGGCGGCATGGATATTGAAGAACTCGCCGTCACTAATCCCGAAGCGATAGTTAAAATTTATATTGAACCTGCCGTGGGTTTGCAAGATTATCAAGCGCGGAAAATGGCATTTAAATTAGGTTTAGATGCTGAAGTTATCAGCCACGCGGTGAAAACCATTAAAGGCTGTTACAAAGCATTACGCGCTTTAGATGTCAGTATGTTGGAAATCAATCCACTGGTGGTCACTAAAAGCAATGAATTAGTCGCCTTAGATGCCAAAATGGGCTTTGATGATAACGCATTGTTCCGTCAACAAAAAATCTCGGAATTACGCGATAAAACCCAAGAAGACCCGCGCGAAATGGCGGCGGCTGACCGTGGTTTAAGCTATGTCGGTTTAGACGGCGACATCGGCTGTATGATTAACGGTGCGGGTCTTGCTATGGCAACAATGGATATGATTAAACTGGCTGGCGGCGAACCTGCTAACTTTTTAGACGTAGGTGGCGGTGCATCGGCTGAACGTACTGAAAAAGCGTTTCGTTTAGTGTTAGCCGATAAAAATGTTAAAGCCATGTTAGTGAATATTTTTGCAGGTATTAACCGCTGTGATTGGATAGCGGAAGGCGTAGTACAAGCCGTGCGCAAAATTGATATGAAAGTCCCCTTAATCGTCAGATTATCAGGTACGAATGTTGAAGAAGGTCGCAAAATTATTGCCGAAAGTGGCTTACCCATTATTACCGCTGACACCTTAGCGGAAGCGGCTGAAAAAGCCGTCCTAGCGCGTAACGAAGTCATCGCCAAAGAAGCCGCAGGAGCATAAACATGGCTATATTAATTAACGAAACTACTCGCATCATCGTCCAAGGTTTTACGGGTAAAATTGGTTCATTCCACGCGCAAGACATGATTAACTACGGTTCTAACGTCGTCGGCGGTGTCACACCAGGAAAAGGCGGACAAACGCATTTAGGTTTGCCTGTATTCAATACTGTTAAAGAAGCCGTGCAGCAAGCAGGTGCAGAAGCCAGTATTATTTTTGTTCCACCCGCGTTTGCGGCAGATTCCATTATGGAAGCCGCCGATGCAGGCATTAAATACTGTGTCGCCATCACCGACGGTATTCCGACCCAAGACATGATGACGGTGAAAAATTTCCTGCGCCGTTTTCCTGTTGAAGAACGCATGGTCTTAACAGGTCCTAATTGTGCGGGTACGATTAGCCCTGGTCGTGCCATGTTAGGCATTATGCCTGGTCACATTTATATGCAGGGTAATGTCGGTATCGTTGGTCGCTCTGGCACCTTGGGTTACGAAGCGGCGGATCAAATGAAACGCTTAGGCATTGGTATTTCTACCTCAGTCGGTATCGGTGGTGATCCCATTAACGGCAGTTCACACCGTGATATTCTGGAGAAATTTGAAAACGATCCAGAAACTAAAGTCGTGTTAATGATTGGTGAAATCGGTGGACCACAAGAAGTGGAAGCAGGTATTTTTGCTAAACATCACATGACTAAACCAGTTGTGGCTTATATTGCGGGTTTAACTGCACCTGAAGGTCGGCGTATGGGTCATGCGGGAGCGATTATTTCCTCTGCGGGTGAAAGTGCGGCGGAAAAAGTGGCGTTGTTACGCGAATTAGGCGTAACGATTTGCCCAACACCTGCGGCTATGGGAGCTACTGTGGCTGAGGTTTTGGCTAGGTTATAGACTTTCTGGGCTGAGCGTAACGTAATCCCAGCAATTCTCAATGATTGTGTGAGGGGTTATAAGACGGTAGGTTGGGCTGGCGATAGCCAACCCAACAAAACCTGTATAATGGTTGGGTTGTCAAAAAGCGGCAACCACATCAATCAGTATGAATAACATCATTATCGATTACATGTTGAATAAAATAATCCATATCATTCTATTAATTATTGCTTTTTACCTTCAAGGCTGTGGTATTTATAGCACTCCTTACGTTCTAGAAAAAATTGAAGGCATTCAATAGGTTTCACCAACTGATATAAAAAGCGCGTATTTTGATACCTCAAAAAAAGAATTTGTAATTTGTATCATGACAAATGAACTTTCTGAAAAAAGTAAGGCAAATAGTTTTTTTACATTACGAATTCCTGAGAGAGCTTATGAGGTAAAAGGTGGTAGTAATTCTAAGGTTATGCTTAATAATTTTAGGATTACAGTTAACAAGGATGGCTCACCTCCACCTAATGTATCAATGATTTTAAATTTACAGGAAAATACTTCTTCTTTAAATTCAGAAAGTACTACTATTACTGCGGGCTGTAACTCTATTCCAAGTTCTTTTGAAAATCTTCCTATTTTACGCACAACAAAGGAATTAACTTTTCAAGAAGCTATCACTTTAAAAGGCAAAGCTATTGATAAAATGTTTGCGATTAAAAAACCTTTTTTAGTTACTATTCCAGACTTGCCATATCGCAGTATTTCAACGGAAGAACGTTCACTTTATCAACACACACCCTGTTACGAAGATTTTATGTCTGCTTGCTTAATGCTGATAACTAAACCAGAAAGCGAAGAAAGATACAAAAGCAATTGTGTTGCCAAAAGTAATATCAATTCATCAACAAACAACAAAAGTCAAGCCTGAACCAATGTGGTATTTATTATTACCTTTGTCTGCCGTATTAGACTTAGCAACTACTACTTTGATTACTGTGATAGCATTTGCAACTATTGGTGGTAGTTTTTACTAAAGACACACTGTCACAGAAACATAATTATTGATATGGACAACATCATCATCGGTATTTTAGGCACACCGTGTACATTGGGGTGAGTTTGCGAACCCCAACAAATACAATCAAACTGTGTAAATGCAGGGGTTCCAAATATAAATCCTATCAACCAAACGGATGTTCCAACACAATCGTTTCGTTTCTGTCTGAACCTGTTGATACGATGGTGATTTTTACACCCACTAAGGTTTCTAAGCGTTGAATATACGCTTTTGCGGTATCGGGTAGCGTGTCAAAATCAGTGATACCAGCGGTTGCGCCATCCGCCCATCCTGCCATGTATTCAATGACTGGCTGACATTGTTCGTATTGATCTGCACCGAGTGGTGCGGTTTCAGTAAGCACACCGTTTAAATTATAAGCGGTACAAATACCAATTTTTTCTAAACCATCCAGTACATCTAATTTAGTTAAGCAAATACCGCTTAAGCTATTGAGATGGGCAGATTTACGCATGGCAACGGCATCAAACCAACCACAACGGCGTTTGCGTCCTGTTGTTGCACCAAACTCATGTCCTTTTACGCCTAAATGATTGCCGTCTTCATTGAATAATTCGGAAGGGAAAGGACCATTACCGACGCGTGTCGAATAGGCTTTGGTAATACCTAACACATAATTCAAATTCAAAGGACCAAGACCGCTACCTGTTGCCGCGCCGCCTGCGGTGGTGCTGGATGAGGTGACATAAGGAAATGTACCGTGATCTAAATCTAATAACGCACCTTGCGCTCCTTCTAATAACAGATTGTGACCTGCCGCGTGGTGCAAGTAGAGAGCTTCGCTGACATCGGTTAGCATGGGTTTAACTTGTTCGCCTAATCGTAAAGCTTCGGCTAAAGTGGCTTCATAATCGACTGCATCGGTATGGTAGTAATTCACCAGCATGAAGTTATGATAATCCACTAATTCTTTCAATTTCTCAGCAAACGTTTCTGTATTAAGTAAGTCACCTGCGCGTAAACCTCTACGTCCTGCTTTGTCTTCGTAAGCAGGTCCTATGCCACGTCCTGTCGTGCCGATTGCTTTACCGCCGCGTGCTTTTTCTCGCGCTTGGTCAATGGCAACATGAACGGGTAAAATCAGGGTACACGCTTCGCTGATCAGTAAGCGGTTTTTAACCGATATGCCTGCTTTTTCTAATACTTCAATTTCTTCAAATAGTGCGTTGAGCGATAACACCACGCCATTACCTATCATACACTGTACGTTGTCACGCAATATGCCTGACGGAATCAAGTGTAAAACGGTTTTTTTACCATTGATAACTAGTGTATGTCCTGCGTTATGCCCGCCTTGAAAACGAATAACCGCCTGCGCTTGCTCAGTCAGTAAATCGACTAATTTACCTTTACCTTCGTCACCCCATTGAGTGCCGATGATTACGACATTTTTTCCCATAATTATTCCAACTTTATAAGAGTCTGACGACCCATTGATGATTAACAAATTCTAAAATAGCGGTACAACCTAAGTCTTGTGCTGTACCTATCTGATGGGGCAACTGCTGTACAACAGCTTGTTGATCTGCGCGTAAGGCTCTAATTTTTTCACTTAAAGCGACATCGTCTAGGCAGGGCGCGAAAATTAATGCACGTTGTGGCTTGATGCAGGTTTTTTTGCTGAGTGCGGCAAGTAGTTTTAAATCCGCACTAAATCCCGTCGCAGGACGAGCGCGACCAAATACTGCACCGATGTTATCGTAGCGACCGCCTCTGGCAATTTCTCTGCCGATATTAGGTACAAATGCTGCAAATACGATGCCTGTATGGTAGTGATAGCCGCGCAATTCGGCTAAATCAAAACTAATGGGTAATGATGGAAAACGGCTTGTTAAGTTATCCGCAATGGCGATTAAATCCGTTAAGGCTTGTTGCACTTCGGCATTAGCATGGGCAAACACAGCTTGTGCTTTGTTTAGTATAGCTCTATCGCCATTTAACAATGGTAGTTGTAAAAACAGGGTTTTGAGTTCATTCGCAATTGCATAACTATCCATGAGTTCTGCAAGTTCTGGTCGAGCTTTGCGTTGTAATATATCAAATAATTCACTTTCTTGAGCGGGTGTCAACGCAGCTTGTTTAGCTAGGGCGCGATAAATACCGACATGACCTAAATCTAAATGTACGTTTAGCAAGCCTGTCATCGCTAGCATTTCTAGCATTAGGCGAATAACTTCAATATCGCTCTCTTTGCCTGCATGACCATATAGTTCTGCGCCTATTTGCATAGGGCTACGCGTTTTTTCTAATGGATCGCCGCGTGTGTGTAAAATCGTGCCAACGTAACACAAGCGTGTCGGCCACGCGTGTTTCAAATTATGTGCATCAATACGCGCTACTTGCGGAGTCATATCGGCGCGAATACCGAGCATTTCACCGCTGATTTGGTCGGTTAGTTTGAAGGTTTGTAAATCAAGATCATGCCCTGCCCCTATTAATAAGGAGTCGAGAAAATCAATGAAGGGCGGAATAACTAGCTCATAGCCCCAACAAGTGAACAGGTCTAAAAGCTGAGTGCGTAAGTTTTCCAGATGTTTAGCTTCTTCAGGCAGAATTTCGTCAATTCCGTCAGGTAACAGCCAAGAGTCTTTTGCTTGCATGTTTTGTGTGTCCACTCAAACAAAACGCCCCGACTAGGCGGAGCGTTTTAGGTTAATGTACAAACGTTACTGGGCAACGTCTGTACGATTTTTAAAATAGTTTTTTACTTTTGTTTATTAAAATACTGAAAAAAATCAGAGTTAGGGTCTACGATCATCATACTCGATTTAGAAAACGTCTTTTTATAGGCATTCAAGCTACGGTAAAACGTAAAGAACTCAGTATCTGCACCGAATGCTTGGCTATAAATTTCGGCTGATTTAGCATCACCCTCACCGCGCAAGGTTTCAGCATCACGAAAGGCGTTAGCAAGTTCAACAACACGTTGTTTATCTGCTTCAGCACGTTTTTTTTCTGCGGCTTCAGCACCTTGTGAACGGAATTCACGCGCCACACTTTCTCGCTCTGCTTCCATACGTCTAAACACTGAGCTACTGACTTCTTTCGGTAAATCAATACGCATGACTTGGACATCAATAATATCAATGCCTAAGTTAGGCGCGATGGTTTTAGATTTTTCCATCAGTACGTCACGAATCGCGCTACGGTCAGTTGAGACCAGTTGCTTAATGTTGCGGGTACTAAATTCGCCACGAATCTCGTTTTTAATCGTTTGATTCAGCAGTAAATTAGCTTTATCAATGTCGCCGCCAACAGTAGCCGTATAAAAAGTAGCAACGTTACCAATACGCCATTTAACAAATAAATCAACAATAACGTTTTTCTTTTCAGAGGTTAGAAACTGCTCTGGTTTTTCTGCCATCGTTTGAATACGCGCATCAAACTTTTTGATATTGTTGATAAGGGGTAATTTAAAATGTAACCCTGGTGTGTAGTCATCTTTAACGAATTCACCCAAACGAAACTTAATGGCTTTTTCGGTTTCAGACACGGTAAAAATACACATCATGCCCAGTATCAACACTGTGCCTAGACCTAGCAATAATTTATTCTGCATCACTGCGTCCTCTTAAATCACGTCCACGCGCGGCACCTCGTTCAAACGAAGCAGATTTGTCTGCTACGATTGGTTTTACTGGGTGTGCTGGTTGTTCTGCCACGCTTTGCGCTGTGCTAGCGTTAGCGGCTGACGATGGTGTTGACGGTGGTGGCTGTTGTTGCAACATTTTATCTAACGGTAAATACAGCATATTGTTAGCACCGTCTTTGACATTAACCATTACGGTGTTGGTGTCGGACAGCACTGATTCTATGGCTTCGATATAAAGACGTTTGCGTGTGACATCGGGTGATTTTTGATATTCTGCCAGTAATTGAGAAAAACGGCTGGCTTCACCTTGTGCTTGGGCAATCACTTGTTCTTTATATCCCTCGGCTTCTTGTTTCTTTCTAGCCGCCGCACCGCGTGCTTTAGGGACGACATCGTTATAATACGCTTGGGCTTCGTTAATTAAGCGTTCTTTGTCTTCGCGTGATTTAATGGCATCGACAAACGCGTTTTGAACTTCTTCTGGTGGTTGCGCATCTTGAAGGTTGACTTCTGTAACTAGAATACCCGCATGATAGTTGTTCATGACTTCCTGAATTTCGGATTTGATTTTCGTGACAATTTCACTACGACCTTCAGTCAACACAAAATTCATGGTACTGCTACCAACCACACCCCGTTCTACGCTTTCCGTAACTTGCTTTAAGGTGGCAGCAGGATTAGCGACACTGAACAAAAAGTCTTTTGCATTAGCAACCTGATAGCGCACGTTTAGACTTACATCGACAATGTTTTCATCGGCAGTCAGCATTAACGCTTCTTTAGGTACTGAGTTAGAACCTTGCTCAGTCGTAGCACCCGCAACACTGCGATAACCGACTTCAATAAAGCGTTGTTGCTTAACATTGACAATATCAACCCGTTCAATCGGACTAGGCAAATGCCAATTTAAACCCGACTGTGTAGTAACGGTATATTTACCAAACCGCGTTTCAACGCCGTTATTCCCTTCATCGACAATATAAAAACCGCTTAAGCCCCATAACAGCAATGCGCCGCCAGCAATAAAGCCTAACCCTTTCATGGGATTACTGGGTAAGGTATTACTAGATGAGTTGTCGTCACCATCACCATTACCGCCGCCAAAAATTTTGGCTAATTTTTCTTGCAACGAGCGTATTGCTTCATCTAAATCAGGCGGTTTTCTATCATCGCCTCGACCACTCCAAGGGTCTTTATCATCGCCGCCAGGTTCATTCCACGACATACATTGCTCCAGATTAATTAGTTAAACGATATTGATTATTATCGTATAGGATGATTTTAGCACTAGCATAACTTTTTTTCCTGAATGCTTAATCACGCAATCGCGTTATTCTAACGTAAATAATGAAATTCTCATTGTTTAACTACAAACATTTTGCCACTACGTCGCGGTACTCGGATAAATACAGTATCAATTTAAACGGTGTAGTGCTGATATGTTTGCAGTAGTTTGTTGAGTTATTGCCTAAGCAAGTGGTATAAGGTGTAAGTAAAATATTCTCTTCCCTCTATTTTAACTGGATAACGTGATGGCAAGTAATAATAACCGACCGATTTCCCCGCATTTACAAGCCTATAAACTGCCACTCACTGGCATTATTTCTATTACCCACCGCATAACAGGCGTACTATTATCAGTTGGCTTAGTCGTTATTGTGTTCATGATTTCAGCGACAGCAGACGGTGCAACTAGTTACACCGCTATGCAAGAAGTTATGAGTGCTTGGTTAATAAAACTGCTGTATTGGGGATTTATCTACGCATTGTTTTTCCATTTATGTCATGGTGTACGGCATTTAATTTGGGATGCAGGACGCAGTTTTGACCGTAAAACTTTAAATTGTTATGCGTTGATTGAGCTAATTGTCTCTGCTACGCTAACCTTAGCCGCTCTTGTGTGAGGACTTTATGCACTATAGAACCCCATTAAGCCGCGTACGCGGTTTAGGATCAGCCCAAGCAGGAACGCACCATTGGTGGATGCAGCGCGTCACTGCTGTCGCCTTAATCCCGTTATCCCTTTTTGCCATTAGCTTGTTGGATTTACTATTCAATGCCCCCTACGCACAAGCCGTCGCATGGTTAGCCACACCGTTACATAGCACATTGATTATCGCATGGTTGCTCGCCGTGTTTTATCATTCTGCATTAGGGCTACAGGTTGTCATTGAAGATTATGTTGCCGCCGAATCTATGAAAATAGTCGCAGTTTGGACAGTCAATTCGATTTTTTTCTTATTAGCGTTAGCAGCCGTACTGGCGGTGTTGCGTATTATTTCCTCAGTAGGTTAAACATGAGTTATAAAATCATAGAACACGAATATGATGTAATAGTAGTCGGTGCAGGTGGTGCAGGTTTACGCGCCACCTTGGGTATGGCAGAACGTGGTTTAAAAACCGCCTGTTTATCTAAAGTGTTTCCTACCCGCAGTCATACGGTCGCCGCACAAGGCGGTATCAGTGCCGCTTTAGGTAACATGGGCGAAGACGATTGGCGGTATCATTTTTATGACACAGTTAAAGGCTCAGACTGGTTAGGCGATCAAGACGCGATTGAATACATGTGCCGTGAAGCCATGAATGCCGTCATTGAACTCGAACATTACGGCGTACCGTTTTCGCGTACTGAAGATGGCAAAATCTATCAACGCGCCTTTGGCGGTATGACCACGCATTACGGCAAAGGCACTGCACAACGCACTTGTGCTGCAGCTGATAAAACAGGTCACGCCATCCTGCACACCTTGTATCAACAAGCCCTAAAAAATAACGCCGAATTTTTCGTTGAATATATCGTATTGGATTTAATCATGCAGGACAGCGAATGTCGTGGTGTATTGGCATGGTGTTTAGATGATGGTTCATTACATTTATTTAAAGCCCATAATACCGTATTAGCGACAGGCGGTTATGGACGCACGTTTTTTTCTTGTACCTCGGCACATACTGTGACAGGTGATGGTAATGCAATGGTGTTACGCGCAGGTTTGCCGCTACAGGACATGGAGTTTATTCAATTTCATCCGACAGGTATTTATGGTTCAGGTTGCTTAATCACCGAAGGAGCACGAGGTGAAGGTGGTTATTTAACGAACTCCGAAGGTGAACGCTTTATGGAACGCTACGCACCGTCTGCCAAAGACTTAGCCTCGCGTGATGTGATCAGTCGTGCCATGACCATTGAAATTCATGAGGGACGCGGCGTAGGTAAACATAAAGATCATATCTACCTACATCTGGAACATTTAGACCCTGCCCTAATTCACGAACGTCTTCCAGGCATTGCTGAAACCTCACGCATTTTTGCAGGCGTGGATGTAACCAAACAACCCATTCCCGTCTTGCCGACCGTGCATTACAACATGGGTGGTATTCCGACTAACTACAAATGCGAAGTCGTTACGTTGGAAGGTGATGATCCTGATAAAGTCGTAGTCGGATTAATGGCAATCGGCGAAGCGGCTTGTGTATCCGTACATGGTGCAAATCGTTTAGGTTCAAACTCGCTGCTGGATTTAGTAGTCTTTGGACGCTCTGCCGCCATTCGTTGTGCAGAACTGATAAAACCCCATATGCCGCACAAACCCTTAGCCAAAACCGCTTGTGATGCAGCACTCACCCGTTTTGATAATATCCGCAATGCTAATGGCACTCGCAGTGTGGCAGATATTCGTATCGCCATGCAAAAAACCATGCAAAGCAAAGCCGCAGTATTTAGAACCCAAACTACTCTGGATGAAGGTATTGTGGCAATGGCAGACATTCACAAAACCTTTACCGAAGTCAACGTGCAGGACAAATCACTGATTTGGAATACTGATTTAGTTGAAACCCTAGAATTGGACAACCTATTAGCACAAGCCACTGTCGCTATTAACGCCGCTGGTAATCGTCATGAAAGCCGAGGTGGACACGCTAGAGAAGATTATCCCGATCGTGATGATGTCAATTGGATGAAGCACACTTTAACGTGGCTGGAAAATGAGAAAGTAGAAATCGGTTATCGTCCTGTGCATTTATACACACTGACTGATGATGTGGAAGCGATACCACCTAAAGAGCGGGTTTATTAATCGCCAACGTAGAGACGCAGTGAATCGCGTCTCTACGCCTCACAATTATTTAGTGGCAAACCACTATTACAAATTCAGCTAATGCCAAAGAACTATGGTATCTATATTTAAATGGATGCTAACTCTTTCGGTGGAGCAGGCAAACTAGGGAATGCTTTCCAAACGATACGGCTTTTTGAAAAAAGTACAACCCAAGCAGTAACAAAAATGATTAGGAAATAATTTACCAAACTTGCGTTATGAATATACCATTTTTCTACTTCACCTTTATAAGGTGCAATAATAGTATCGTAGAAAACCATTGGATCGTTCGCGTCATGCAGTAAGTTTTCTTCATCTCGAAAAATGATAGAGCCTATACCAGAAAGACCAGGACGCACTTTTATAATTTCATTTTGTACGTCATCGCTAAAAGCCTCAAAACAACGTTGTGTTTGCGGACGAGGACCTACCACACTCATGTCACCCAAAAAAATATTCAACAACTGTGGTAATTCATTGATTTTATATTTGCGTAAAAATCCGCCAATAGGCAAAACACGCGGATCATCTCTCAGCGTGACTGTACCAGTCCCTATATTAGGACTGTCCTTAAGCATGGTGGCAAACTTGAGCAAATTAAACATTTTGCCATTGAGTCCTACGCGTTGTTGGGCGAAAAAAATTTCCCCTTCTCCAGAAAACTTGAGAATAATAGCGACAGGAATCAGCAATGGAGAAAGTACCAGTAATGCCAAGCCTGAAAAAAATATATCAAAAAAACGTTGCATCGTTACATCCTCGCATCCAAGTATTTACCTGTCTCTTTATGTCCGAAATTTGGAATCATCTCGTGAAACAGCGTTACAAAATCTGATTTGTCCCAGACACCTTGTTCTTTCATTTGTGCAATCGTTTTAAGAAAATGATCTAAATGACTGCTGTTAAATTCTGCGGCATTTTTAACAATGCCGATGCTATTAAAACGCGCTAAGTCTAAGGTTTCGTTATCAGTGAAAAATTCTTCAAAATCTTTCTCGCCTGTTGTATCACTGTCAAAGAAATAACATGGCCATTTTTTGGCGGCAATCAGTGCTTCGGCATTATTACGAGCCTCATCTTCACTGGCACACTCATAAGCCTCATAACCTAACTCGGCTAAATATTTGACGGCAATTTCTGCAAAGGTAATTAGATGTAATTCTTCACTGAGTTTAGGGAAGAAAATATCTCTGTTATCGCCCAACAAACAAGAGGTTAAGCATAGTTCACCTGATTCTTGCGGGGTAACAAAATATCGACGCACATCACGCGGCGCGGAAATAGGTTGACGCTTGGCAAAGCGTTGATTGAAGCCATGCAACAAACTACCATCCGAAAAAGCGACATTAGCAAAGCGTGCGGTAGAAATAGGCAGTTCAAGACTTGCCCGCATTAAGAACATTTCCATAATGCGCTTACTACCCCCCATCATATTGACTGGATTAGCGGCTTTGTCGGTTGACACACAAAAATATTTTTTTGCCCCTGCTCGTTGAGCTTGTTCAATGGTTTTAATGGTATTCAGAATGTTCACATCGACCATGCGCATCAAGGTAAACGGGTCTTTTTCACTACGGACGTGTTTCAATGCCGATAAATTGAGAACATAATCGTAACCATCACTGGCATTCATTAAAGCATTGAATTCTAGTGAACCACAATCAATCGCAAAAGTACTAAAATCACCGTCTATATAGCCTAAGGTACTGCGTATTTCGCGTACCAGCTCGACCATGTTATTTTCACTAATGTCCACCACATGAAGGACTTTTGGGTTACGCTTGAATATTTCTTTAACGACCGCCTGCCCTATCGAGCCAGCACCGCCGATGACTAAAAAACGACTAGCCGCGACTTCTTTTGACAGGAATGCTTCGTTATTTTTAATATCATCAGAGAACAGTTCGGTTTCTCTGCCTAACAACTGTAGATAATTCATTTTTTATTCCTTTTTGAGTGCTACAACAGGTACGCTAGACGGTATATTAACGATACGTTCTTCTAACCAAATCGCATTAGATAAGCCGTCATGCTGACAGTCTTTAAACATTTCTAGGCAATTCATTAAACGCCAAATAGGTCTAGTCATCACCCCATTTGCATTGGTATGCTCAAGAAACTCGTTACGTTGTTCCAATGAATCCAGTTGTAACGCATTTAGCCAATAGTTAGACTCGCAACCCTTAGGTTGTTTAATAAATGTCATGTCACTGTTTGAGAAAAATGCCTCATAGCGCGAAGCCAATTCTCGTTTTTGCGAAATAAAATAATCCAATTGCTCCATCTGAGCGCAACCTAAAGCGGCATTTAGATTAGGTAAACGGTAGTTATAGCCTATTTCATCATGAACATACTCGAAAGGATGCGGTATTTTGGCAGTCGTGGTGATGTGTTTGGCACGTGCGGCTAGTACGGGGTCATTGGTAATAATCATGCCGCCACCGCCTGTCGTGATTATTTTATTGCCATTAAAACTCAATATACCTAGTAAGCCGAAAGTACCTGAGTGTTGCTTACCGACATAACTACCCAATGATTCGGCAGCATCTTCAACGACGGGAATATTATATTCATCGCAAGCCGCTACAATTGAAACAATATCACAAGGATGTCCAAAAGTGTGCATAGGCACACAGGCTGATATACGCCGTCCGCTGGTTTTATTGTACGCCACGCCATTTCTTAATTCTGCGTGTTGATGCAAAAAAGCTTTCACTGCTTCCGCACTCATGCCTAATGTAGCCATATCCACATCGACAAATACAGGTTTTGCGCCAATATAAGAGACTGCATTACAAGTAGCTATAAAGCTCAATGCTTGGCAAATGACTTCGTCATCCCTGATCACACCTGCTAGCTCAAGCGCGACGTGTAATGCGGCAGTGCCATTTACGGTTGCAATAGCGTATTTCGCGCCTGTAAAAGCGACAATTTTCTGTTCAAACTCGGTAACTTTCGCACCGACTGAAGATACAAAATTGGAGTCGATACATTCAGTAAGATAGGTTTTTTCATTACCTTCAAAAACGGGTCGGTGCAGTAATACGGGGGTTTCGGGCGCGTAGATGGATTTTACAAAATCTTCAAACTTATTTAATGCACTGACTATTTGACTCATATTAAATCCCCATCTCGCTAATCATGACTTGATTGACTTTATGCACATCATATTTTTCTTGAGCAATTTCGTAAGAACGCTGTCCCATACGCTCAATCAAGGCTTCATCGGTGACAAACTTCAGCATCGCTGCCGCCAATTCATCTACAGAACCGACGGGGACAAGAAAGCCATTGTCTTCATTAGTGACTGTTTCTCTACAACCAGGCGCGTCCGTGGTGATGATGGCGCGTCCAATCGACATAGCCTCCAGTACGGAACGCGGTGTACCCTCACGATAGGAAGGCAACACAAAGACACTACACTGAGCAATAGCGGGACGCACATCGGACAAACGCCCTATGTTTTCAATTGTGCCTTCTGCTATCCAAGTCTCTAATTCCGATTTTGCAATAGCACTAGGATTCTCCTCATCAATCCATCCTACTAAGGAAAAGTGAGCGTCTGGATATTGTGCTTTGACTAGCTTCGCCGCCGCCGCATATTCCCGCACACCTTTATCCACTAAATATCGAGCAATCAATAAAAAATGGGGCGACCCTTTAGGAATAGGCGCATAGGCATAATAATCCATATTAACACCTGAGCCATTCACAACACACGTAGGTGCGTTGGGTTTCAAGATGCCCAATTGGTGAAACAATGCTAAATCATCAGGATTTTGAAAGAAAACTTTATGCGTGCCTTTTAGCGCGAGTCCATACAAACCCTGAGCTAATCGGCGGATTAAGCCACGTTGACCCTCGCCTTGAAAAGCATAACCAAGCCCAGAAATTAAGGCAAAACGCCGAGGCACACCGAGTATTGAAGCAGCTATCATACCGTAAATCACAGGTTTTATCAGATAAGCAAACACCGCATCTGGCTTTAACTTTTTAATCAATCGTAGCAACTGCCACAGCGTATGCAAATCTGCCAAAGGATTCATACCTGCTCGCTGCATAGTCACTTTATGGAGTATTAAACCTTTCGCTAACAGCCTGTTGTGCAGAACACTATTCATCTCCAAATCGGGTAAAGCAACATACACTTCCATCCCCCGTTCTAAAAGTGCATTAATAAGGTCGCCCCGAAAAGGTAATAAATCTTCGGCAAAGCCAGCTATTATTAAAAACTTCATTGTTCAGCCAGCCATGCTTGAAACATCAATACATCCCACAGGTGATACGACCAATTGCGCTGACCAGATAAATGCTCTGCCCACTTTTGCCGAATGGGTGCTGGATGAAAATATCCCTCGCGCTGTAACCGTGATTCATCCAATAACGACTCCGCCCAATCTCGCAATGGACCACGCAGCCAATCATCTAAGGGAATAGCAAAGCCCATCTTCGGTCGTTCGATCAATTCCTTAGGCACGTGACGATAAAGCACTTGGCGCAACGCCCACTTAGTTTGCCCATTATGTAGCTTCATTGATTGGGGTAAACGCCAAGCAAACTCGACTACTCGATGATCCAATAACGGCACACGCGATTCCAGCGACACACCCATTGCCGCCCTATCCACCTTGACCAGAATATCATCTGGCAGATAAGTAAGTGTATCCTGTAGCATCATTTTCTGAATCTGATCAAGCCCCAGCATATCTGGCGCATCCCCAGTCAACAATGTTGCTGGCTCAAGTCCGCCAATCACCACAGATGAGGGGTCATCCCAATGAGAAACCAACCGATGATAGAGTTCATCCACCGAGACACTGGTTAGCACATTCGCACCTTTGTGTAATTTATCTCCAACGTTTACGCCACGCGCAGAGTAAGGTAATGCTTTTGTGAGCTGATTCCAAAACTGTGGAGAAATGCTGGTTATACCTTGAACCATACACTTGCGCAGTGGAATGGGTAGCATAGACAACTTACGCCATAGCCCAGCCGTCATTTGATAACGATTATAGCCACAAAACAACTCGTCACCCGCATCACCAGATAACGACACTGTTACATGTTGCTTAGCCAGTTGCGAAACCAGAAAAGTAGGAATCTGCGAATCGTCAGAAAACGGCTCATCGTATAAGGTCGGTAAATGTGGAATCACCGCCATTGCCTGTTCAGCCGTTACATACAACTCGATGTGTTCCGTTCCCAAATGTTGCGCAACAGCCTTAGCATACACCGCCTCGTTGTAACCATCTTCTTCAAAGCCAATGGTAAATGTCTTGACTGGTTGCGATGATTGCGCCTGCATCAACGCCACCACCGTAGAAGAATCCACACCGCCCGACAAAAATGCTCCCAATGGCACATCCGCCATCATTTGTTGACGCACCGCATCTTTTAGCAAGGTTTCTAGTTCATCCACTGCCTGAACTGTACTACCCGTGAAAATATTGGCGATACCAGATTTTGCCGCTTGCACTCCAGACCAATAAATCACCACATTAGGTTCACGCTGCTGCGGAGAAATTATTAACAAGCATCCTGGTTGTAACTTTGCGATCCCTTTATAAATTGAATAAGGCGCAGGAATATAATTATGTCGTAGCAACAAACATAAAGCTCCTCGGTCAATTTCTGCCTGAAAAGCAGGATGCGCACGCAGTGCCTTTAACTCTGAACCAAATAAGAAAGTGTCGCCCTGCCAGCCGTAATACAAGGGTTTTTCACCAACACGATCGCGTGCCAGAAAGAGTGTGTGAGTCTGCTTGTCCCATACCGCAAATGCGAACATACCAATGACACGTTCAATCGTCTTTTGAATTCCCCAAGCCTCAAACCCTGCCAGTAAGGTTTCAGTATCCGAATGCCCGCGCCATTTTATACCTTGCACTCTGGTCGAACTATTTCTCCCCCGCCCTTCATGGGGGACGGCTAGAATAGAAGGAAAATCCTCCAATGCCCGACGTAAATCCAGATGATTATAAATTTCGCCATTGAAGGCAATCACATAGCGACCACTAGCCGATTGCATTGGCTGATGCCCCGCTGGTGACAAGTCCACAATCGACAAACGCCGGTGACCCAAGCCAACGCGCTGCTCCACATCGCACCAATAGCCCGCATCATCAGGACCACGGTGAACAATAGTGTCAGCCATACTCTTAAGTAAAGCCAACTCTCCTTCAATGCCCTGCGTAGCAGAACCACCCAAATAACCAACAAAACCACACATATTTAGCTCATCTTATGAAATTTGCGAATCTTCGGCAATGCAGCGGAAGTTATAAACCGAATTGCCGATGCTACACCAGGTATTGGGCAGCTTATAGCGTTACTCTCCTCAAATGAGATAATTTGCATCCTATGCTCCCTGATAAAATGTAACCCTTTCAGTATTTGCGCCTGTGACATCCCGTTCACATGAAAGCAGAGTGTGTACACACCAAAACCAAAATGTATTGGTGACTCAATTAATTGCGGCACGGCGGTTAAAGAACCCATCTTGTAAGGGTAAACACCATAGCCGTCCGTTAGATAGCGGAACTCCAGCTCTTCTAATACCTGTAACGTGACTTCATCTAGCGAATGAGACGGTGCCATAAACACTGGTTGCCATACACCTTCCTGAACCAGAATTTTTTTTCCTGCCTCTAGCTTGGAAAATTGCTGTTTGTAAGAAAGACCCGCTAGTTCCGACTGATGACCAATGCTAAAGATTCCAGAATTCTGGGTTTCATATTGATGTGTATAACCATGTTGTGCAATCGCCCAACCACGCGCATACCATTCACGAACCACATCCCAAAAATCATTGCGTACAGGCTCAACAGCCAGATTGGGATCAAGACAATGCGGCACTACACCAACTAGGAAGGGAATATCTAATTCTTTGGCTATATCATCAAAGGCAGAAAATTTCGACCATGCCATACTTGGTGTAATATCGTCAAAACGAATAATAAATTTAGAAGACATCTTTTTAATCTTTAAAAATTGAGAAATTGAGAAATTGAGAAATTGAGAAATTGAGAAATTGTTAAGAATCTCACCTTAAAACACAGCAAACATTTCATATAAGTAGTCATGTGAAAATTATTTGAAAACCAAATCCCGTGAATACTGGACAACGTAGACTAAAACTCCCGATAACTATACATCGTTACTTACAACAATCCCTCCATCTCCTGAAACAATTTCTTGATAAATAGCGGCAAAACGTTTACATGCCTTTTCAATTGAAAACTCAGCAATCACACGTTCCTTAGATCGTTCTCCCATTTCATTGCGTTGCTCTTTTGGCAGAGCAATGACCTCCAGTAGACCACGCGCGAGAGCATACTCATCTTGCGCTGGAACTAGGATTGCTGTACCCCCTGCCAAAACTGCTGTATCTCCAACATCTGTTGCTACGCAGGGTAGGCTCATTGCCATTGCCTCACCTAAGCAAAGGGGAAAAGCTTCTGTGCGTGAAGGCATACAAAATATATCCATAGTAGCAAGACATGCAGGTACATCCTCACGTTTACCCAGTAACACAAAACTATCCTGTAGCTTATACGCATTTATCCAATTAATTAAAATTGGATTATTTTCATCGCAACCTTCTCCAACCATTAAAAATCTAACTTTTACATTACTTTCAGCAACAATAGCAGCTGCCTTGACAAAATTCTGTTGTCCCTTGTCGGGATGAAATCGCCCTAAACAGCCAATAACCAATTCATCATCTGAAAAATTGCAATTTCTACGCAATGTAATTCGTTGTTCATCTGTTGCCGTTAGGTTAGAAAAATCAAAGCCATTGGGGATGACTACCATACGCGACGCATCATATCCTACTGCTGCATGTACCTGTTTGCCCGCTTCTGCAACACAGATAATTTTTCTGGGTATCCAACGCGACATCAGCGCACACATCATCATGATAAACAAGGTGTTTTTAGAGCTCTTCAGCGATATAAAAGCCCCGTGGATACCCCAAACAATATTTTTACAGCCAGAAAAATACGCCGCCAAGCCACCCAAGAAATCGGCATGATGCATCCAGGTTTGTACAATGTCAGGGTGGAACGAATCTATTAATTTCCTTAATTGATAAAAAATGCGTGCTATATCCCAAATTGAATGCATACCTAGCACCTGTACCGTGACTCCAGTTGTTTGAAGTTGCTTACTCCAAACATCATCAGCATCACGCAAAACCAAAACCATTCTTTTATCGGCTGACTCAGGATTGGCTAATAACAAGCGAACTAGCATTTGTTCCGCACCACCCATGGTAAGCGTTGCTATAATGTGGCATACTCTGATTCCATTATACTCATCTTTATCAGCAGTTTTTACATCTTCTTGCATGGTTATTTCAACTCCTTCATAGGCAACGATCTCATACCATGAGTCTAACTTAACAGGCAGTAGTATTTTAATAGTTGCTCAATATTTTTTAGATTAGTTCCAGTACGTTGTCAACGATAGGGCAGATGCCGCATGAGGCTGCTGATTTTTACTTTTTCTTCGTTTAATGAGCATTTTTAAAATCTTTATTTTTTCTTCGCTTAATAAAAATAAATAAATTAAGCAATAGCTTGGTCGGCTTAAGTATCAATTTACCAAAAATATTATCAAAAATAAAAATTGAATAAAGTGAGTAACTTTTTGAATCAAATCGCTCTTTATAACCAAGATTACCCTTGCCGAGATCAAGAATCATATTATTTGAAACACAGTAGTCCATGATAGCTAAGATAAGAAGCATACCTGGGGAGAACTGAGCATATTCTTCATCATAGGTTGGTATCATGTATACAAGACGATTGTTTGACATTATTTGACACTGTGCAAATGCTATCGGTTTTGTGTTGAGTGTCAGCTCGAAAAGCAATGAATCTTGAAAATTTAGAATTGTTTCAAGCAAGTCTTTATTTTTTTCAATACCCCAACTTGTATTAACTCTTTTTTGATCATAGGACATTTTTAGTAAATTAAAAAAATGATCAAACTTAATTTTGTCAATATCTTGTCCCTTATTTATTGCACAGTTAATCTCACCAGTTTCTGAAAGTCGATTTTTCCGTCTTTTTAAGTCTCTTCTTTTGTTTGGTCTAAGAGAAATGGTTTGATCTAAAGACGTTAATACATAACCGTTATATAGTTCAAGTAATTCACTACTATATCCCGCTAACCCTATGATACCTTGGTAATCTTCCTCTACATCAAAGCAAATAGTCAACATGGACTTATTTGCAATGCTTATTATGTTATCTCTTTGGATGCTATCATTTGGATCGAGAAAAGGGACTATTCTTGACCTATTCACGACGCTTATCAATCTTTTGGGCAAGAATGGGATTCCTATAGACTCCACGGGTATTTGTTGATTTCTGTCAGAAGATTCTATAAAGCTTTTTTCGTAAATCATATTGAGTGTGTGATTTGAAGGTAGTGGGTCAAATTTGTTAGCAGTATGAATATCGACACTGAATCTGACTGATATTACATATTCTTATTTTGTCTTGCATACTATTTTTTCAAAGACTTTTAATTTATCCTGCTTATCCTCTCCACTTCCCTCATAGAAAATGATTGCATACCATATTCGTTATTCAATTCACGATAATATTTCAATACTGTATTAAGATTCATCAGACTGGCTTCGAGATTCCGACCAAAATTGTGTGGATGCCACCATAAGTGAAAAACACTGTTTGTCATTGCTGCTTTCTTCATGCCGCTTTTCACTCGATTCAAGTGCATCGTGTTAGCAAGGGCATGAGTCGATACAGGACGAAGAAACTGGCTAGCAGGAATGTTTATCAACTGTTCTTGGGGTATGTCAGTTGGTAATGAAAATGTGTGGCTTCCCGTTATCGGGATATAGGTGTCTACAAACCGTATTAATCGCAATGCCTTACCAAAAGAACCTGACACAAAGTGTCCATCTTTATACATCCAATGATTTTGATTACCTCGATACGCAGTAAATCCAGCCGCCAATAAAGAATTTAGATATTCATCTCTTACCTGATTGCGTGGAAAAACCAAGCTGGTTGGTTTGACTTGGTATTCATCAAAAATTCTTTGATTACACTCTAAATCAGCAATAAACTGCTCTACCGTGCTATCGGTTTCGCCACAGTAAAAATGGCTATAAGTGTGACTGGCAAGCTCTTGTCCGTCTGTAGCTAGGATTTGTTCAACCAAAGGGCGTGCAAAAAAAAGCTTGGGCAAATCACGTGCAAGTGCAGATACCGAGTAAGTTGAGCAACTCTCCCGTCCATAAGTTGGCATAATCGAAGGGCGCAAATCAGACCATTGCTTGAAGTCCTTGCACATAAGCATACCCACGGTAGCCCACGTTACATGAATGCCATATTTTTTGAATAATGCCAGCATAGCTGGAACAGCCTGCCATACACCTTCGATGTTCGCACCGTAATTCTCCACTGTTCTTGAGTCTGTGACTCCCCAGAATAGCTCAAAATCCAGTGATATAACTAATGCTGACATACAATCTCACCCGATATTTTTAAGTAATAAGGTCTGAAATTCACTAATAACCACTTCCACTATAGCTCTCCTAAATAGTTTATAAAAAATCAAGGTACCAGATAAACTTCACTAAATGGAGTAAAAAACCCTCTAAAAACTGACTAAGAGAAACCTTGATCCCATTAAAAGTTTTGTTTTTTGCAAAGTGTCTGCGTAAATAACTCTTTCCAGCCAACCAAATGGCTTGCACAGGATTTTGTTCAGGCATGAGGTGCAAACTGAATCAAAGCCTTCGCCATTCATTCTTTTGTAAACCTGCATTAATTATCGTCTAAAAACGCTTTTAGTTTGGTATCCCGATGATAAGAGGTACCCCACAGCAACATTAAGCATTTTTAGGAGAAAGTGTAATGACAAACTCAAAAAAAAGCTAGGCAGGCAATGACTTCTTCGAGTGTCATTTCATTTAAATAACATATGCTACCCCGACAACCCAAATAAGAGCAGTACGCATTACCCTTTTCATAGCAGCTACGCCATTTGCCAATATACGAAACTGAGACATTCGACATCCTGCAAATGGTATCTGTTGGGATTTTATTGAGTGACATTTTGACACTCAACACTTGTTTAACTTTACGGGTATCTCGTTCTGAATTAATCAGTTCGTCTATATCTTGGGCGATATCAATTATCTAGTTTTATGCTATTGTGCTAATCTCCAGATAGAATATTAGCTCTGCACTGAAGTATTTAAGATTGATGATATGTAGTACATTCAACTATCTGACTCTTTTTTCAGAAAAAAATAGAGATAATTAATTAGTTTTATTTATTGGTATTTTGTACAATAAAAAATAGAAAAATACAACCCATACTAATGGCGAAGTTAACGGACACTTAGATAAAAATATTACAACAAGCAAAATGAAAGCATAGATGTCTTTTGGAAAACAAAATATAAAAAATGAGAATAACAAAGTATACCCAATAACACCGCCGGCCACTAATGTGCCAAACCATAATCCAACATCATGATAAACCAGATTTTTACTGTCAAATATAAAAATATTAGTAAACATACCATAACCAAAAATAATACTTTTTGGGCTTAGTTTAGCCAAATAGACAGCCAGCGATTCAACCCTTACCATAACAGAGCTGTCTTCTTCTGATGATCTTTGACCAAAAAATTCAGCACCAAAATATAAAACAATTACTATAAAAATTGCGACCAATAATATTGAAGTTATATTTATCTTTTTTTCAAAAATAATTCCAAGCACACAAATTGTGGAAAAAACATAGCCGAATGCCGAGAAGGACAACAAAACCGTCCCAATTACAAAAGCAGTCAGCAACAAGTGATCTTCTGACAACATTCCAAGTCTACGAACATTTGACTTAAATAACAGGAGAAGAGTGATAATCCAATTTGAATATGTACCAGGTTCATTGAATAGCCCTGTCGACCTAACAAAGTTCGGCATGAAAGATAAAGAAAATGAACCACCAATAGCGCGTTGTTGCTCACCAGTAATAGGTTCTAAATAATCTATCAGAGTAGCAGTTATCTGAAACCAAGAAAATTGAACAATAAAAAACCATACATGAAGCCAGATTACTTTATATAATGCACGGTGAAAGGCTAACGGATACAAATAATAAGCGACTACCGAGAACGCAAAATAAAAAAAGACAAAGACTGGAATCGCAAATTTAGTTAGGTTAAATACTTCACTGTCCGTAAATATGGCAGATACCACTCCCCAAACAAAAATATAAAAGAAAAATAATAAGATGTTAATAAACCCGTCATTGATTTTTAGCGCGGAAAGTCTAAATAATGGAAACAATAACAAGACACCAATAATCTGAAAAACATAAAGTCCAACTTGATAGAAATAATAAGAACCCAATGAGAATAGAAATACAGCTAACAGAAACAGTAAGTCGCACCCAACGAAATTCTTTTCAATATTATTGTTCATAGTAAACTATGATTTTAGATGTCGTATACATCACCTCATAAAGCGGGAGAGTCGGCATTATCACAATATTGGCATCTAAAAAAAATTGTATCATTATCTTTTTTTCCTTATACAATCATAAAAATACGCAATTCCACCCATGAAGAAACCCAATAGCGCATAAGGAAAAGATGGTGACTGTATAAAACATACTCTAGTTTTGTTAAAGTGAAAGCCAAATCTAAAAAAATTGATCACATTCTTTAGTCGCATCGAATAAATAACTGGTAAATCACACGCTTCTTTATAATAAAGTAAAGTGCCAAGAGGACTTTGCAATCTACAATTCAATGAATTCGCACTCAAACCATCATGCTGATAATCAACAAGCATTAATATTTCATTGATATGGCGGAATTTGTAAGTTTGACTTATTCGACTCCAGATAAGTCCTTCTGCAATAAATTTCTCTCCTTCAAAAACAGGAAATGGAAAGAGCTTCATAATATCTGTTCTAATTAAATTCAATTTATCACCGTGATAACGATCAGATACATCATAAATTGCCCCATCCATAATGTTCAAAGGAAAACAATTCCCCACAATTTGACCATCAAAATGGCGCGCCAGACTTACCACACCTGCGAACTCGGCACGCTCCGATATAGGAATTGAGTCCCAATAATACTTAAATTTTTCCAGCATAAATGTCTCACATTGATCATCTGAATCAATTATCACGATCATTTCGCCTTTCGCTTCCGCGACACCAATATTTATTGCAGTATGTTTACCACCATTATTTTTTTTAACGTACCGAATATCCAAGTACTTTTCTCTAATCCAGCTCAACACCAAGGTTTCAGTATCATCGGTACTTCCATCATCAACAATCAGCCATTCAAAATCCTGAAAAGTTTGAGCTAGTAGACTGTCATAAACTCGATGCAGTGTATGCGCTCTATTATATGTCGGTGTAAGGACTGTGAAATAAGGGTACCTCATGTGAACACCCTTGCATACTACAGTATTCACTTGATTCATTGAAAACACCTTGTCAAATACCTTGTCAATTTAAGTCGAGATTGACCCAAATCAAAAATAAGCAACAATATCGCGTAGACGATACATCCCAATACAACTTGACCAAATAGGACAACAGAGTTACGTCCTCCCAGAGTTGACCAAACATCCCATCTCATTGCTGCCCAAAGACTTGCCGCCATTCCTGCCGAGGCCAAAAGCACTTTATAAGATTCTTTAGGAAAGGGGGGAAGTACAAAAACTTTCCGCCCAAGATACCAACTAAAAAAAAGCCCCACCAAAAATGCGCCAAGGGTAGCATAGGCAGCTCCGACCATCCCATAAATCGGAATCCACCAGAGATTAAATCCAATATTAGCAAGTGCTGCCCACATCACGACCCAAACTTGCCCCCCCATCTTGCGACTTAATTGAAAACTGTAGTCAAAATAAAATGATTTAATTCCACTCACAAAGATCGACAATGCCACCAACGCGATTATACGACCCGCGCCTTCGCGAAATTCAGTACCCAACATCATAATTGCAATATTGTCTGCCAGCATGAACATGCCGACAGTAGCAGGCACGGAAATCGTTAGCAGCAAAAGGGCATTTTGTCTAAGTTGGTTCCGTGCCTCTGTGACACCTTTTTCCTCCAACGCACGAAGTGCCAACGGAAAAGCGGCTAGATGAACGATATTCGTTAACATCCCCAACGACTGTTGCGCTAGATCGTATGCTGCGGAATAACTACCAACCGTTTTGGCATCCATAAGCCATTTCAGAAAAAACCGATCAGAGGTATCTACTACCAAAGCCAATATTAATGTCAAAATCATTGGCGAACCATAGCCAATAAAATTCTTAAGCAATCGTACATCATAATGACGCACAGAAAAGTCCTGCCAATACTTACAAATTAAAAGAGTGGAGAACCATAAGCTAATTATTAAACCGATGAGAATACCAGTGACACCCCAGCCAAGATAAAATAGGGTAATTGCAAGACCTATCGAAGATAGTGCTTTAACTGAGGTAAGCACCCCATAGCGGATTGGACTTAATCGGGTGTTGATAATTGTCAAGTTCAAATCGAACCACCCCTGCCCCCAACCTAATGCAATAGCTAGGACAATGAACCATTGCAACGTTTTGTCAGGCCATAACCACGCTATCGCACCACCTGGGATACCCGTAATTGCTACCAATACCAAGAACCCCACTAATGCCGTAGAAATTAGCACTTCAGGTTGATTATCTTGAGCTGGCAAAAACCGTCCCACGCTTGAACTTAGCCACTGAAAGCCCACCGTATTCAAGATGCTCGCCGTCGCCATTACCAGAGCATAGTGACCATACTCATCAGGAGTCAGCAGTCGAGTGTAGAGTGCCAGTGCCAACAAAGTGGTCGCACCAGGTATAATGCGACCTAGAAGATAAAAAAAACTGTGCCGAATCAGCATTTGCGTATGTCCTTAACTGTTCTGGCTAGATGACAGTGACTAAAAAATCTTTGCGGTGTGTTCTTAAAAAAGCAGTGCATTGTCTTTATCCTTGATCATATTTTATCAAATTATCCAGTTGGAAGGTTTTTAAAGAGTATTAATTACTTAATCCCGCTCTCTCATAACTTTTCTTCAGTTTCGGCTAGAATCTTTTGTTCATTTACTTTTGTATCATCAGTTTTTAGTAAAAACCCGAAAAATTTCTTTTTCTTATTAAATGCATCAATTTGTTGCTCGCTGGGTATCAGTCTTCTATCGCTTTTAGAGCGCATATCAACCTCTGTTGTTTGACTTTTAGCTCGTCTGTCAAATACTTTGGTGTCTCGAAGATAGCGAGATATTTTCGTTATCAACCAAGCACGATCAATTAACCAATAATAACCAATAAAAAGTGCTATAAAAAAACTAAATAATAATGGCTCTGGAGCTTTAAAAAAGAGATTAGCGGTTATGCCAAAAAAGGATAGCCCAAAAGAAAAAGTCAATATTATAACCAGCGTTTCGTTAACACTGTAACCAGCGACATGAAAGATATGATGCAAATGTTCTCGATCTGCATTAAAGGGTGAACGTCTTTTTTTTAAGCGTCGCAACATGATACAAACAGAATCTAATAGCGGAAGAGCTATAATCCATAAGGCTGTTGTTGGCATAATCAGTGCTTTTGCGCCTTGCGATGAACCGATTAATAGCCAGCAAATAGTAAAGCCCAACAGAGTACTTCCTGTATCACCCAAAAATATTTTAGCACTCAACCTTCCAAAAATACGCAGGTTAAATAACAAGAAAGCCAATATTGCAACCATAAGAATAAGGCAAAACTTAAAAAGTATCCAATCTTGAAAAGCCCAAGACACCTCTGCAATTGAAGCAATTGAGACGAGGGATAAGCTTCCCGCCAATCCATCGATACCATCAATCATATTGAAGGCATTAATACCACCGACAACAGCGAATACAGTAAAAACAGTTGCATAGTTGCCAAGGTAAATATGACCTAAACCTAATAAATCGCCTAAGTTAATTATTTTTATGTGTGCAAATTCAACCATTATTAATGCAGCTACAATTTGAATAATCAGTCTAATTTTGAAGCTGATATTCTTATAATCATCTATAAAACCCACACAAACCAATAACATGGTAGCAAAGACAAAGGCTGTTTGATTGGGAAAGAAATTGTCATTAAAAAATAATGTTACTAGGATGGCAAGATAAATTGCTATACCGCCAATAAGAGGAGTCTGCTGTTTATGCTGCTTTCTGTGAGTGGGCTTATCTGTAAAACCTATTTTTAGGGCGCAAGGATATAAGACAAGTATAAAAAAAACTGTCGCCAGCAAAGGCATCAAAAAAAAATTTGAAAACATAAACCTTTCTCCGTTGTTAAATCAAAAAACCTTTACATGATATAAATTAAAAGATAGTTGGTTAAATCTGTAACTTGATCGGAGTACAAACTTAAGTTTGTACTCCGAAATACTTAGGAGCTTGAATCAAACAAACTGTCAAAAAGTACAGATTTCATACGCTACCAGCTAGTCTGTAGAATGTATCATTTGGATTTTTGGTAACTATATTGATAGACGTATTCGCGCCCGTAGCTAGATGATGCTTGAGGTAAGTCATTAAACACGACACCTTTTAACTGAACGCCGGCCTGAGTTAGACGCTTGGTGCTTTGTTCCAACTCTCGCATAGGGTGTTGACCAGCCTTAACAACCATTAAAGTAACGCTAGCCATACGTCCAATAATTGCTGCATCGGTCACTGCTAAAATGGGCGGTGAATCAATGATAACTTGGTCGTAATTCTTACTGATGCTGGCTAATAAATTACTAAATCGTTCATGCAACAGTAGCTCTGATGGGTTAGGCGGTATACATCCAGTAGAGATAAAGTCCAGATTAGCTATCGGTGTTTTATGAATCACTTCATCCAGCATTGTAGTCATAGTGCTTGTGCTTGAAATAAGTTCGGAAAGCCCGTGTGTTCTACCTACTCCTAAAGTTTTATTGATTTGACCTTTACGCATATCACCATCGATTAATAAGATTCTTTTACCCGCATCAGCCAATACGACTGCAAGATTAATGGCAACAAAGGTTTTTCCAACTCCAGGGCTTGGACCAGTAATCATAATAATGTTGTTTTGCGCTTCCAAAAAAGCAAAATGTAAAGTAGTTCGTAAACTGCGCAAACTTTCTATGGCTAAATCATTTTGATTTTGCACTGCCAGAATTAAAGGGTCATTGCTTTTTTGTATATGAACCCTTTTAAGTTTTTTATTGAGCTGTTCTTGATCGACACTATGCGAAATGACTGCATAAACGGGGATATGCAATTTTTTTTCTATTAAATCGGATGCTTTAACACCGCGATGTAGTGCTTTACGAATAAACACTAAAGCGACACCTAATATCAATCCTAAGATGAACGAAACCGCAATAATCAGTGATTTTTTCGGTTTTATAGGCAGATCAGGCAATACAGCGTAATCGATAATTCTTACATCACCCACAGCTCCTGCTTTGGCAACACGTAATGTCTGAAAGTCGTTGAGTAAATTAGTGTAGAGTGCAGTATTGACGTTAACATCTCTGGTCAGCTTTAATATGACTTGTTGTGTTTCTGGTAGAACTCCAATTTGTTTGTCGTTAGCATTCATCTGACCTTGTAAACGAACAATTTGCTTATCAAGAGCAACAACGGAAGGATGCGATTCAGTAAATCTCTGTCTTAGCTCATCGCGTTTCTGCTCCAATTGCGTGATTTCAGTTTTTATTTTCACCACGCCTTCTAAAATGCCTCTTGTTTCGATATCGAGATCAACTGAACCCATACGGGTTCTGTAATCATTTAAGGCTGCTGTTGACTGATCCAGTTGCCCTTTAAGCACGGGCATATTCTTTTCCAGAAATTCCAACGTTTTTTGTGCCTCCGCTGATTTTTGCTCAACGTTTTGGCGCAGATAAATATTAACGATTTCATTGAGTAGCTCTACCGCCAATTGAGGTTTGTTATCCTCTAGGGTTAATTCAAGAAGCCTAGTGAGTTTGCCTTTTTCATCGACTTTAAGTTTTTCTTTTAGTTGACTAATCGACTTGCTTTCGGACTGGCGCATCAGGATAAATCGAGTATCTGGTCGTGCTTTTATCAGTGAGACAAATAACGTGATGGGTTGTTCGTGACCTTCCAGTTTTTTGCTAGCCAGCCGACCCACTTCACCTTCCAATATCAGTTCATGTTCATGCATTAACCGAAAATGACCTTGTTTGCCTGCAATTAATATAAATTTTTTATCTTGCAAGTCTCCTGGCACCGTAAAAGTATCGATGCGAATGGATTCGCCTCCCCAAGCATATTGGTTTTGTTCGAATAAAGCATTTGCAACTTTGTTATCGTCATTGAGCGTTTCAAAACGTCTAGCGAACGCCTCGCCGATGATAGGAAAATATTTTGGTTTAGCGATTATGTTCAACTTAAGATTTCTAATAGCCCCACCCAAAACCATTCTTGATTTGATAATCTCAATCTCTGCCATTACGGGTATCTCAGTTTTTACATCTGATGGCTGTTGTTGCAAAGTTCTAAGTGCTTGCGCTTGCGCCTCGACTTGCAACATGGCATTAGTTTCATAAACGGGGGTGTCAAGAAAAGCTTTTGCTATTCCAAGAGCCAGCCCGACTACAGTAATCAAAAAGACAAGCCATTTGCCATCAATTAGTATGGCTATCATTTCACCTAAATCGATTTCATTGCCATCTTCATGCGGCAAGTAATTGACAGTTGAATTGCTATTGTCGGAAAAAGATTTTTGCATTTTATTTCAAGAAATAGCTAATTAAAAAATTGAGGGTTGCACTGAAATAAGTGGGTTATGAATTAACCTGATTTTAGCAGTCCGTCCCCCAGATCGGTAGGATATCACCAGATAACCGCAACTTCCTTGATACGGTTAACTTGTGGTGAAAAAGCCAAAATATTTTATCCAGAATTATTTGATATTTTGTGGAGCAACAATCGTGCCAAAAAGTGTGGCGGTAGGTTGAACCTGACCAATGATTTGACTCCAACGGATACCCTCTGCCCGGTCGATGTAAATAATGTCACGGGGCTGTAATGGGAAACGATCTGCCAATAATAAGGCATCTGGTGATTTGGCATCCAGATGAAATATTTCTGGTTTGCCAAGACCATTTCTAAAGATGAAAATTCTGGCCGCATCCGCTGTTTCTTGATTGAGCCCCCCCTGTTCACTGATTGCTTCGGTCAGGGTCAATCGACCTTTATCCATAATGACACTGCGTGATCTTGTAGAGCTGTTAGTACCATTTTGAATGCTACTCACAAGATTGTTATCCCCCAGCACAAAAACCTTGTTAAACTGCCTATCTGGCACATTCAGCACATCACCGCTTTCAAGTCGGACGTTTTGACTGAGATCGCCACCTTCATAGAGAGCCTGTAAATTAATGCTGTAAGTTTTGTCGTTGCGAGTCAACGTTATATTACGTGCGTCTGCCTCGGGTCCTAATCCACCAGAACCATTTATTGCTTCCAATACAGTCAAAGGAATATCTTTCACCTCCTGAATACCTGGTTTGAGAACTTCTCCAACGACATAAACCCGTTGACTTCTATAACTGGCTACGCGTACGTCAAGCTGAACTTGTTCAATATAGACTGATAGCTTTTTGGTTAGCTCACCGCGAATTTCTTCAACTGTTTTCCCAGCCGCTTTTATTACGCCAGCATAGGGAAAGAAAATATTACCGTCTTCGCCGACGACCGTGCCAGCTGCATCTGCTGCACGATACTCACCAGCTGGGATAGTTAATTCAGGATGCTCCCATACAGTTATAGTAAGAATATCCCGAGGACCAACATGATATTGGCTCGAGGGTTCTTTGGCAGGCACGCCTTCTTTAGCTTTAGAGCCGATGCGATAGTCGTAATAAAGATTAGCGACATTGTTTGGATCTAAGGTACGATTTTTAATATCTTTTTCTAAATCAACAATCAACTGAGCTGTAATCGATTTAATATTTAGCTTTTTCAAAATTGTTTCATTGCTTTCCTTTACTGGCATTTCTAAGCTAGATTGAGAGGAGAACTGGCTCATGTGCTGACCAGGTACGACAGTGCATGAACAGAGTTGGCATGTTGAAATCAATATCAGTAAAGTTTTGCTTTGCATATTTTTAGGTATCCAATTTGATTAGTAGCTTTGGTTTGTTAAAAACTCAAGTGGATGATTATAACCTCGAATGGTGCTTAATAATCGTATTATAATTTTTTTAACCACTCGAACGCACCCCGCTCAATTAAATTAAACGACACTTCAAAAGCTAACAAATTTTGCTGATAAGGGTCTGGAATATCAAAATCCTCCCAATGACCAAGGCGGAAAACCTTGCCTTTTGCACAAGGATCAAGTGCTTCGATGGCACTTTTGTGAGACGATTCCATAACCAAAATAAGATCAGCCTTACGAATCATATCGTTATTTAATTGGCACGCGCGATAACCTGAAATATCGATGTCTTTTTTCATCATCAATTGGCAGGCTTTCGCATCGGGTGGATGCCCAACTAATGCGCCAAGACCCGCAGAGCTAACAACGCAATCACCTTTGCCAGAAGCAGTCAATACTTGTTTTAACAAGCCCTCTGCCATTGGGCTTCTGCATATATTTCCGATACAAACGATAAGTATGTTTTTAAACAGCATATAAAAACCAGCAAGGATAAATATTATTAATAAAGGTCTACTTAAGACTTGTTAAGTACCAATCCAACGCTTCTGTTAAACCTTCTCGCACACGATAGATGGGCGCGTAACCCAAAAAATTATGCGCTTTAGAAATATCTGCTAGTGAATGACGCACATCGCCTGAACGAAAATCTCGATAAATCGGCTTAAAACTTTCAAGTTTTTTAAAATGTACGACCAAATTTTCTCTTAGATAGTCCAATAGTTGATTTAGCGTCGTGCAGTCACCTACGGCAATATTATAAACCTGATTAATTGCTGCTTTATTTTCAGTGGTCGCGGCGAGTAAATTGGCTTGAACCACATTTTTGATATAACAAAAATCTCTACTAGTTTCGCCATCACCATTGATATAGACTGGTTCATCACGAACCATAGCGGCTATCCATTTAGGAATAACTGCAGCATAAGCACCGTCTGGGTCTTGTCGTGGACCAAACACATTGAAATAACGCAGTCCGATTGACTCTAAGCCATAACATCTTGCAAATACATCGGCGTAAAGCTCATTCACATATTTGGTAACCGCATAAGGCGACAGTGGTCTGCCAATTTTGTCTTCTACTTTAGGTAAATCAGGATGATCGCCATAAGTAGAGGAAGAAGCGGCATAGACAAAGCGTTTTACCTTAGCATCACGCGCCGCAACCAGCATATTCAAAAACCCATCAATATTGGTGCTATTAGTGTTGATAGGGTCTTCAAGTGATCTTGGCACACTACCCAATGCCGCTTGGTGTAGTATATAGTCCACGCCCACACAGGCTTGATGACAAGTGCTAAGCTGACGAATATCGCCTTCAATAAACGTGAAGTTGCTCCATTTTTTTTCACCAACAAGCTCTTTGACCTGATCCAAATTATGTTGGTAACCCGTCGCGAAGTTATCTAATCCGATAACCCGTTGTTCATGGTTAAGTAACGTTTCCAGCAAGTTAGAGCCAATAAAACCAGCGACTCCAGTAACTAACCATGTTGCAGGTTTATCAGTAAGCTGTTTTAAAAATGTTTGAGTTGTCGTCATAAAAAAACCTATAAAAATTGCGGATTGCTAAATTGGTTTATTAATAAAACAAAGTAAAACCAAATGCTTACAATCGCCACAATTTATAGCCAGCTTCCTGAATGGCTGTTGAATCATAAGCTGATTTGACATCCATAAAAACGCCATTGGGTTTAAGTTTCGATAGAATATTATTGAGTGGAATATCCAGATATTCTTTATGTGAAACAGCAGCAACAATGGCATCGGCGACAGGTAAATCATCCCAATTGACCAATGGAATACCATACTCATGAACCGCCTCTTCAGATTCAGCCACTGCATCATGAACCGACACATCCCAACCGAAATTCTTTAATTCGTAGACCACATCTGCGACTTTTGAGTTTCTTAAATCAGGGCAGTTTTCTTTAAAGGTCAACCCTAATACGATAATTTTTGCAGTATTAACTGAGTTACCTGCGCGGATTAACTGCATACTGGTTTGCTGAGCGATAAATGCAGCCATGCCATCATTAATACGCCGTCCAGCAAGAATGACTTCAGGATGATAGCCCAGCATTTCTGCTTTATGGGTTAGATAGTAAGGATCAACGCCAATACAATGTCCACCCACTAAACCAGGACGAAAGGGTAGAAAATTCCATTTGGTGCCAGCCGCTTTCAAAACCTCTAAGGTATCAATACCTAAACGGTCAAATATGATGGCTAATTCATTCATCAAGGCAATATTCAAATCACGTTGCGTATTTTCAATGACTTTAGCGGCTTCAGCAACTTTGATAGAGCTGGCTCGGTGTACACCCGCCACGATAACGCTTTCATACAATTGCGCTACTTTCTCCAGCGTTTCGGCATCATCACCTGACACTACTTTAGTAATTTTAGTAATGGTTCTTTCCTTATCGCCTGGATTAACACGTTCAGGTGAATAACCCACATGAAAATCCTGCTTCCATTTAAGACCTGATTCTCGCTCTAATATGGGTATACAAACTTCTTCCGTTGCACCAGGATAAACAGTCGATTCATAAACGACAATGGCACCCCGTTTTAAATGTTTACCTACTGTAGTAGAAGAAGAAACCAATGGTGAAAAATCTGGCTGATGTGCCACATCGACAGGCGTGGGTACGGCAATGATGATAAAATCAGCCTTCGATATGTTATTAGCATCGGTCGTTACAGCCAGTCCCGTTGCTGCTTGTAAGTCGGCACTGGAAACTTCTCCCGTTGGATCAATAAATTTCCGATAACTCTCAATTTTGCTTTCGGACAAATCATAGCCGATAGTTTCAAATTTTTTGCCAAACTCCACTGCCAGTGGCAAACCAACATAACCCAACCCAACAACCGCAACTATATTCTTATTCACACACGTCCCCTCGATGTTTATAACTTCGCTAACTTTTTCAAAAGCTTATATTAATATTCTGATCTGCCAAAATATTGGCTTCGCCGCAGAATTTGGCTCATTGTAAAATTCGACCTACCATCAATTTTTGAATCCATACTAATGTTAACAGTATTCAATGATTATTAACAATATCCAAGAATGTCTTACAGGACGATTGCTACATTTACGCGATGCTCGACTTTTAAATTTGAAGCAAGCGATCAAATTGAAGATACCGTAGTCTGTCTTAAGCTACAATTCAAAAACACGCCAACGGTATGGGCAAGTAA
>WSSedA1B3DRAFT_1000033_pt1 | contig 35947 bp, 27 predicted proteins | sample WetSurSiteA1Bulk_FD_9468 | JGI IMG/M metagenome (IMG submission 9468)
CGCGGGTATTTTCTACAAATCTCGGATCGTTATTATGAAATCCGTTGATATCAGTCCATATCTGGATCTCAGAAGCATTTATCGCAGCACCAAGCAGTGATGCAGTAAAATCGCTTCCTCCACGCTTCAGGTTGTCAATTTCGCCATAGGCATTCCGACAGATGAATCCCTGTGTAATAATTATTTTTTCATCGGGATTATTGTTAAGTTCCCTGTTAAAATTCTCTGCAATATAAAATGTATCTGGTTCCCCGTCTTTATCGACACGCATGAAATTCAATGCTGACAATAGTACAGACCTTATATTCTGTTCCCTTAAAAGATTATAGAACAGAGCTGTGGAGATTAATTCACCCTGTGCAAGAATGGCTTTTTCCTGAAACCTGGTAAATGCATTTACAGTAAAATTATTAATATAATCAAAGTGAGAATTAATTAGTTCATGTCCCTCCTTTTTAAAGGTTTCGGTTGAATAAAGACCCTCTACTACCTGGAAGTATCTGGACCTCAGGGCTTCGTTTTTGATCGATGCTTCTTCATTCTTTCCTGCATACAGGAGTTCTGATATTTCGACCAGGCTATTTGTTGTGCCTGACATTGCAGAAAGAACTACGATTACTTTTTCTTCACCAACAATCAGTGGTATTATAGATCTCATCCTGTCGGGGTTTCCGACTGATGTACCACCGAATTTCATTATTTTCATTTTTCCCGTTTTAAGATTTTGCTATACAAAAAAACCTGCATCATCTTGCAGGTCTGTTTTTATCCTTTAATATGAAGCCATAATAAAAAGATTATTCAGACCTGAAGAATAGATGACTGGTGAACTTTATCTGTTTTATTACTAGCATTTTCATATAAAAATATCAGGGAGCAAAAATATACTTTTAATTAATACTGCGTATTTTATTACTATTTTTTTATTATTTTTGGCCGCGATTCTCAGGAAGCCCAGATGGCGAAATTGGTAGACGCGCTAGTTTCAGGGACTAGTGTCAGTGATGATGTGCAGGTTCGAGTCCTGTTCTGGGCACCAGGCGATTCGCCCAGATGGTGAAATTGGTAGACACGCCAGCTTGAGGGGCTGGTGCCGGTTACGGTGTGCAAGTTCGAGTCTTGTTCTGGGCACAAAAAACAAAAAATAATAGGGACATGCCATGGCATGTCCCTATTTTATTATTTTTTGTTTTTTGCCCCCTATCCTCCAGGGATCAGGGTTTACAGGCTCCAGCCATTTCTGTATTCATAGTGGAACAGATTATTAGCATCAGGAAAATTGGTTATCTTCATGTTAGCGGCATCATATTCGAGGGTAACATTTGACCTCTGATTCTTAACAGCAATATTTGTGAGAAGCATTATCTCGGTTAGTTTTGATGAAATTGAGAAGTCGTTGGACGATTTTTTACCGTTTTTAATTGCCCCAATCCAGTCTTCGAAGATGTTTCCCGTACGGGGAAGCCATGCATCCGGACCTTTGAAATCTTTGTTTGCCGGAATAAGCTCAGGCATTGCGCCATGACTGCCATGGGCAATAATCCCTTTCTCACCATAATAGGTTGCATCCCTCATGGCACGACCTGATTCAAGTACATCAGGACGTGGAGGTCTTAAGCCGCCATCACACCACATGACCTTTACAGCCGGCATTTCGCCACGGGCAGGGAACTCATATGTAACCAATTCACAAAGAGGCATGTAGTCAGTACTGTACGGAGAACTTGTTGCCTGAATCTTGGTTGGCATACCGAGATTCAGAGCCCATATAGGTGCGTCAAAGATATGAGCGCCCATGTCACCCATTGCACCGGTTCCATAATCCCATAATCCTCTCCAGTAAAAATGTAAAGTATCAGGATTATATGGTTTGTTTGGAGCAGGACCAATCCATACATCGTAATTCAGGCTTTGAGGAGGGGTTACCCCGGCTGGCCGTTTCATATCACCTTGAGGCCAAAAGCCCATCGGACGGTTTGTTGATAACCATACTTCTTTTACAGGACCAATAACTCCCGCCTGTATCCATTCGACTGTCTTACGAGTTCCTTCAGTTGCATGTCCCTGGTTTCCCATCTGTGTTACAACATTGGTTTCTTTTGCAATCTCTGCAAGTTTCCGGCACTCAACAATAGTCTTGGCCATTGGTTTCTCTACATAGATATGTTTACCGGCACGCATAAATGCTGCAGCTATAGGTGCATGGTTATGGTCAGGAGTCCCGATAACAACTGCATCTATCGATTTTTCCTTGTCAAGCATTTCACGCCAATCGGTGTACACCTTTGCTTTTGGATAACCTTTAATAATATGACCTGAATATTCAGGATCAACATCACATATTGCGTAAATATTGGCAAGATTAATTGCTTTTCCACCTGTTGCAGCACCCATTTGAACCGGCGAATTTGGATCTGGCTGTCTGCCCTGACCAGGTGCTCCCTGAGCTCCCTGACCAGGGGCTCCACCTTGGGCAGGATTTTGCTGTTTCATCTCAGCCATTCTGGCCTGACGTGCAGCAATCTGTTCCTGTGTCATGGGAGTCCCGTTAGAGTTCCTCTGTGGCCGTGCAATAGGAACATCTGGTGTGCATATCTGCTGAATATCGCCACCCCCCTGGCTCCCAACACCTATACCTGCAACATTAATGAGATCTGAAGGAGCAGTGTACCCGGGTCCACCCATAACATAACGCGGAATAATTGTGAATGCGGCAGCAGCTGTTGCTGTTGTCCCCAGGAAACTTCTTCTTGAAAGGTTTTTTCCCGGATTTTTCTTTTTAAGATTTTGGTGATTCATAAATGGAAAGATTAGTTCTGGTTTGTTTTCAATAGACACTAAAATTAGTTCTTTTATTCCTTACAATATACAATACACGACAAACGACACACGACAAACGACACACGACAAACGACACACGACACACGACACGCGACACGCGACATAAGAAGATTTACCTGACGTGAGGCTTGTGTCCTGTGTCGTTTATAGAATCATAGATGGCCTGTAAGATATAAGGTCTGATATTCATTTCAGAAAGTAAATTATTGTTGCGGGTAGGATTAACACGGTTTGAAAAGAAAATGTAGCTGATCNCGTACACAGGATCCATCCATACAAAAGTACCTGTATAGCCCGAATGTCCGAAACTCAGAGGAGTTGCGCTTTTTGCAGGGTATGCCTCTGCCAGATTCATATCTGCATTGTTAAGGAGCGGTTTGTCAAATCCCAGACCTCTTCTGTTATTATTTTCCGGAAACTGAACTTTTGTATATTCTTCAAGAACTTCTTTCGAAATAAGTTGTTCCCCTCCATATTCTCCCATCCTCCGNTACAGTTCCAATAGCTTCATTAGGTCATTAGCCGTGGCAAATAATCCTGCATGACCTGAAATCCCTCCGAGCATTGCTGCTCCTTCATCATGGACGGTACCATGGAGAAGTTGCTTTCTGAAAAGTGAGTCATATTCCGTAGGTATTATCCTGCTTAAAGGATATTTAAGATATGGATTAAAACATATATCAAATGCCCCCAATTTGTGATATATATTATTTGTTACAAAATCATACCATTTTTCTCCGGTCAGATTTTCAATTATCCCTGGAGCAATAATAAATGTGAGGTCAGAATAGACATATTTTTTTTCGCCAAGGGGACTCTTTTTGATTTCACTAAAAATCTTCTTTCGGTAGTTTTTGTTAATGTACAGGTTATCTGCGACTTTCAGAGGGTATTTCTGCGAGTAAACATGACTGAAAATGTTCCTTTTGAACGATGAATCATGTTTTACAGTCTCCTTCCAGAAAGGGATCCAGTCTTTCAGACCAGCCTGGTGGGTCAGGAGATCTTTCATAAGAAGGTTTCCTTTATTAGTTTTTCTGAAGTCCGGAAGATAATCTCCCAGTCTTTTATCAACAGAGAATTTACCTTCCGAATCCAGCAGCATTAATCCCGCAAGTGTTGATGATACCTTGGTGACTGAAGCGAGATCGTAAAGGTCGTCTGTTCTGACGGGCATCCTGCACTCATAAGTATGGAAACCATATGCTTTATGAAATACGACAATCCCTTCTCTTGCGACCATTACCTCGCAACCCGGATAAGCCTTTGCATTTAATCCAATCGTTACAATCGAATCTATTTTTCTGTTAAGAAACTCTGAAGACATGCCAGCGTTCTCAGGAAGTCCGTACTGAAGTCTCAGATTCCCCTGAGTCTCAATGCCGAAACCAGCCGGCCATCTATTATTTATGGTAACAGGAAGGGTCCCCCTGCCACCAGTTCCACCAAAAATCAGCTGCGCTGACAAGTCTTCTGTGTATTCATTTTCCTGATAGGCCAGGATAAGACCATCCACCTTATGAAGAGATTCCAGCTTGTCAATGGCATATGGATTTCCGAAATAGGTGATAATAGTTCTTTTTGTTGCTGTAAGCTTATCAAGAAAAGAAGATAAATCGGGTTTGATTCCGAAATTCATATTCGGGCGCTGATCAGTATTAAAAATGCCAGCAATGACAAGGTCATAATCCGACAACGTTGTGATAAGGTCATTTGCTTTTTTAGTGTCGGAAGGGTCGATTGCAAATGTGTCTGCCGGATGGTAGTCAAGCAACCTTTCCTGGAACATGGAGGTTTTTTCCCTGTTAATAGCAACCGTAGCTATTTTAAGATCCTTCAGATCCTTCACAGGAAGAATATCTGATTTGTTGATTAGCACGGTAAGGGCGCTGGCGTAAAGGTCATGGATCAAAGCAATATTCTTATTCGATGAAAGGTCTTTTTCGATGCTTTCTTTCTTAATCAGAGGAACCTTATTCAAGCCAGACCAAAATTTAACGGCCAGTATTTTTCTGCATTTAAGATCAATTTCTTTACTGGTGATTTTCTTATGCACCACCATATCTTTTATTGCTTTAATGGCTGCTTCAATGTCTGTTACGAATTCAACAACATCATTACCTGCAAGAATTGCCAGTGCTTCAGCTTCACCTGGTTTGAAATATTTTGTAACACCCTTCATATTCATCGCATCAGTTATTACCAGTCCTTTGAAACCCATTCCGGTTATCAGCAGGTCATTTATTATAACTGGTGAAAGGGTAGAGGGTAGCCTGGAAGTGGAATCGAGTGAAGGAAGGTTCAGATGAGCTGTCATAACACTTCCTGCACCCTCATTTATAAGATTCAGGAACGGGAAAAATTCAATACTGTCGAGCCTTGCCCTTTGGTGAGCTATTACAGGCAGATCAAGGTGAGAATCGGTGTTTGTATCCCCATGTCCTGGAAAATGTTTGATCGTTGCCAGTATGCCATTATCCTGCATACCTTTCATATACATCATGGCACCCGAGGTTACTTTTTCCCTGTTCTCGCCGAAAGAACGGAAATTAATTACAGGGTTTCCGGGATTATTATTTATGTCAGCTACAGGAGCAAGATTTATATGAACTCCCATCCTTTTACACTGGGCGGCCACAACACAGCCCATTTTGTAAATAAGAGAGTCATTACTTATAGCTCCCAGGGTCATCTGGTATGGGAACTTCTCGACATTTTGAAGCCTCATTCCCAGGCCCCATTCAGCATCCATCGATATCAGAATTGGTACTCTGGAAATTTTCTGGTAGTAGTTTGTCAGTTCTGCCTGCTTTTCCGGAGTACCCTGGAAAAAAACTATCCCTCCCGGTCCGTATTTTTTTATGATTTCACTTATTTCAACTTCATGAGAAACATCCCGGTTGGAGTAACCTGCAATCCATATGCACTGGGCAATTCTCTGATCGGCTGTCAGAGAATTAAGCACTGAATCGACCCAGGGATGATTCATGTATCTTATAAAGGGAGGATCAGTATGCTGGCTGAATGATTTTCCAAATCCACAGATCAGGATCATTGAGAGAAATAAAGGAATAGGTTTAATACGCAGGTGCATGATAATGAGAATTTTATGGCTTAACCTGTATCGGGTTATAGTACGTGCAATCAAAAGTAATAAATTTTCCTGTCCATATTTATGACTTAAACGCAGAGGCATAAATATTTACTAACTTGGCAGACTGATTTTCGAACAAACGATGGCCAAAGACGGAAGACTGGTCTCCCTTGATATCTTCAGGGGATTGACTGTAACATTTATGATTATTGTAAACACCCCCGGAAGCTGGGAACATGTATATGCCCCGTTGCGCCATGCCAGCTGGCACGGTTGTACTCCTACAGATCTTGTCTTTCCGTTCTTCCTTTTTATTGTGGGTGTTTCAATGTGGTATTCATTAAAAAAGTACGGGCATGAGCTGAACGGTAGTTCGGTTCTCAGGATCGCGAGGCGAACCGCGACGATCTTTGCTCTGGGTCTTTTTCTCAATATTTTTCCCTATTTCAGCCGCGACTATTCTTTACTGAGAATTATGGGTGTCCTGCAGCGAATTGCACTTGCGTATGGTGCAGGTGCGTTGATTTGCATGACTGTACGGCGTGATTATTTATGGATTGTTACAGCTGTTTTTTTGCTTCTTTACTGGGGAGTTTTGGCATTATTTGGCGGTGCTGACCCTTATAGCCTTGGGAGTAATTTTTCCCTGAAGGTAGATGTCCTGGTACTTGGGAAAAACCATCTTTATACAGGTTTCGGCATACCTTTCGAACCGGAAGGCTTATTGAGTACAATTCCAGCTATATGCACCGTGATTATCGGTTACTATACCGGTGAAATCATTGGAAAAAAATCAGCAAATGGTAAAGCGGTCCTTAAAAGTCTTGTTATCGGAGCTGCCCTGATCGGGCTTGGCCTCTTGTGGAACTTGTTATTCCCTTTAAACAAACCATTATGGACGAGTTCATATGTGCTTTATACCGCTNGCATTGCAATGGCAGTTCTTGCAATTATTTACTGGCTGGCTGACGTTCTTAAACTCAGGAAATGGGGGTTGTTTTTTATGGTCTTCGGTACAAATGCACTTTTTTCTTTTTTCCTTTCAGGAGTCTGGACNAAATTGATTCTGTATATTAAAGTTCCTTCAAATGGGGATAAGATAAGTTTATATACTTGGTTCTATGAAAAAATTTGTGTTCCTGTCGCAGGTAATATGAACGGAAGTCTTATGTTCGCAATAATTCAGATGCTACTGATATGGAGTTTATCATTAATTTTGTACAGGAAAAAGATTATGATAAGGCTGTAATCCTATATATTCCACATTTGAAAAGGGATAGGGGGATGTTGGAGATTGCTTCTCTCGCTTCGCTCACCCGCAATGACGGAAGAAATACTGTAATATCCCCTTTGAAGAGTCTGCCCCGCCACGCCGGGGGATAGGGGGATGTAAAAAATAGTAAATTAACTATTCAGAAATGGATGATTCTGAGATAATAAAAGTAATAGAAGCAGGGTATAAAGATCTTTTTGGAACCACCCAAATAAAAGTGATCCCGCTGCCCCGATCCGGTTCTGACCGGAGATATTACCGGATTAATACAGATGGGAAAAGTATTATTGGAGCTTTCAATGCCAACTCCGAAGAAAATGAGGCTTTTATAGGGTTTACCAGGCATTTCATAACCAAATCGCTGCCTGTCCCCGAAATATTTGGTTTTTTACCAGAGAAATCGGTCTATTATCTTCAGGATCTTGGTGATGATAACCTTTATACATGGCTTCACAAAAGACCAGTGATTGCTCCGTTTGATAAAGAGACCATTATACTCTACAAGAAGATACTGGATGAACTTATTCTGTTCCAGACAAAGGGGATTGAAGGGTTGAATCTTGATCTGTGCTATCCTCACAGAAGCTTTGACAGGCAATCGATGATGTGGGATATGAATTACTTTAAATACATGTTATTAAAACTTCTTGCAGTACCATTCAATGAAACCCGTCTTGAACATGATTTCAACCTGCTTTCCGATTATCTCCTTGAGACCGGGCAGGACTATTTTCTTTACAGGGATTTTCAGACTGCTAATGTAATGGTTGTGGGAGAGGAGCCCTGGTTTATTGATTATCAGGGAGGAAGGAAAGGAGCTCCTCAGTATGATGTTGCATCTATGCTTTATGATGCCAAAATTCCAATGTCAGATAATGACCGGGAATTGCTGCTCGATTACTATAGCAACAATTTCTGCTCATTGACAGGTGAAGATCGTTACAAGTTTAAGGGATACTTTACAGGCTTCAGCATGATAAGGGTTATGCAGGCTCTGGGAGCATTCGGTTTCAGGGGGCTCTATGAGCAGAAACCCACTTTTACTGAAAGTATTGTACCTGGTGTCAGACTCCTTAATCAAATCGTAAATCAGGCTGAGAGCCATATAAGACTTTCTGAATTGTATAATACAGTAAGATCGATACACGGCACATCTATATTTCTGAAACTCTCAGAAAAAAGTTCCCTTTAAAATCCGGCAGATGAAAGCAATGATAATGGCTGCCGGAAAGGGCACAAGACTTGGTAAGATCACTGAAACCATTCCAAAGGTACTGGTAGATATTAATGGGAAAAGCCTCCTTCAATTAGCTGTCGAAAAATGTACCGGTTATGGATTTGACGATATAATAGTCAATGTTCACCACCTGGCAGACATGGTTGAAGATGAAATAAAACGCCTTAAAAATTCAGGATTCAGAATAACGGTTTCAGATGAAAGGGATCTGCTTCTTGAAAATGGAGGAGGATTGTACAAAGCCAGAGGTTTTTTTGACAGGAATCCTTTTCTTGTGTACAATGCAGATATAGTTTCTGACCTGGATCTTTCAGCTCTTTATCATCACCATAAAAAGAATAATGGCCTTGCCACTCTTGCTGTCAGAAACAGAAAAGGAAACCGCTATCTGCTAGTTAATACAGAGGGAATAGTGAAGGGATGGTGTAACAAAGCGACAGGAGAAAAGATACTTGCCGGTACTGTAACTGAAGATCTGACAGAAATTGGTTTTTCCTCAATGCAAATTGTCGATCCGGAAATTTTTAATTACATGAAGGATGGCATTTATACAGTGGTATCACTTTACCTTCAGTTGTTGCCTTACCATAAAATTGTAACTTACAGATACGATGAGGGTTACTGGTTCAATGTCGGGACTCCTGAAGATCTGAGACATGTCAGGGAATTTATTGGAAAAATCTGAATCCTCACGCCTCTCGCTCCTCACTCCATAAGGCTGTTAAAGTTTCCAGAAAGACTTTGTGAAAATGATAAAGACCGTATAAATCTCAAGTCTTCCTATGATCATTAAGAGACCAAAAATCAACTTACTGATCTGAGGCATATGAAAATAGTTTGACATTGGCCCTATTGTGCCCAACCCCGGCCCGGTATTTCCAAGTGAAGTTCCAACAGCACTCGCAGCAGTAACAGGGTCAGTTCCTATTATCACAATTACCAATGTTGCAATTAAAAAGATAAAAAGATATTGTATGACAAAGGAAATTGTCGAAATATTGGTCTGGTCCGGCAACGGTTTATTATTAAGCTTGATCTGGGTAATTAAATTAGGATGGACAAGTTTAGTAAGCGAACTCCTGATATTTTTTAATACGATTAAGTGTCTCACCATTTTAATGCTTCCGGTTGTAGAACCTGTGCAGGCACCGGTAAATAACAGCAAGAAAATAATTATTAACCCGGCAGGAGGCCAGTAAAGATAATCAGCTGAAGCATATCCGGTCGTTGTAAGTATTGAAATTACCTGGAAAAAACCTTCGCGAAAGGCAGGTTCGAGCGATTTGGTTGTGCTGGTAAGAATTATGCAGGTAGCGATTGTACCGAAAAATAATGTTGTCGAAAGGTAAAACCAGAGTTCATCGTTATGTTTGACTTTTCTGAAGTTAAGTTTCACAATGTAGTAGTAAACCACAAAACTTACACCCGAAAGGAACATAAACAGGGTAATAATATATTGGCTGTAAGCAGAATAACTCGCAACGCTGTCATTTTTTATTGCAAAACCGCCGGTTGCTACAGTGCCAAATGTATAACAGACGCTTTCAAAAAGATTCATATCACCCATGTAAAGCAAAATAATTTGGGTGATCGTCAATGCCATATAAACATATAGCAGGCGCAATCCGACAGCTTTTGTTTTAGGATGTATTTTTACCTTCAGGGATGATTCAAGCGGAAGCAGATGGCTTACTGTCATACCCAGTGTTGGCATAATTATTATTACGAAAACTACTATTCCGAGGCCTCCAATCCAGTGAGTAAAGCTTCGCCAGAACAGAATTGAGTATGGCAAAGTTTCAACATCAGTAAAGATTGAAGCACCTGTGGTAGTAAATCCAGATGCTGATTCAAAAAATGCATCAGCAAAATTGTGAATATATCCTCCTAAAATATAAGGTAATCCNCCTATACAGGAAAGGACCAGCCATGCAAGGGATACTGACATAAATCCCTCCCTGATTTGTATTTTTTCATGTGAAGCTTTCCTGGAAATCAAATAAAGAGCTACTGATAATGAAATGGTAATCAAGGATGACCACAAGAAAGGATCAGCCGATTCATTATAAATAAATGCCACTGGTAAACAAACCAGAAATGAAATTGCCTCAATAAAAAGAATCGTACTAAGTATGTAAAGAATGACCAGAGGATTTATCAGCTTCATATTTTGATATGGGAAAAATCGTATCAAATATAAGCAGAAATAAAATTCTTTTCTTAACCCGTCCTCCGTCTCCTTCCCCGTAGACTTGCTCCTCGTCAAAATTANCCACTACCCTCGCAAAAATTATCCAAATCAAAAAGTGTTTTAACCATAAAGGGCACAGTAGTATTAATATGGGAGATGAATATAAAGAGTAGCTTGGCCTCATGGGGAAGGGATGGGGTTAGAGTTCAAAAACTGAGAAGTAAGAATATGACTCAATTTAGATANCCATGATTCAACCCAAAAATCCTTATATTTGATACTGACTTATTAATTGATTTTTAATATGGGAAAAGTTCTGGTTATCGGTGCCGGTGGAGTAGGTTCAGTAGTGATAAGCAAAATGGCCTCTCTACCTGAAGTGTTTACTGAGATATTGCATGCAAGTCGCACAAAATCAAAGTGTGATGCTATAGCTGCCAGGAGCGGATCAAAAAGAATTAAAACGGCACAGATCGATGCTGATAATGTTCCTGAAATGAGAAAACTCATTAAGAGCTTCAAACCTGATATTGTGGTTAATGTTGCACTTCCATATCAGGATCTCCATATTATGGATGCCTGTCTTGCTGAAGGAGTTTCATATCTCGATACTGCCAACTATGAGCCACTGGANGAAGCAAAATTTGAATACGGCTGGCAGTGGGCATACCGCGACAGATACAGGAAAGCCGAGATCACAGCTATACTGGGCTGCGGTTTTGATCCGGGTGTAACATCTGTTTTTACAGCTTACGCTGCAAAACATCACTTTGATGAAATCCATTATCTTGATATTGTCGACTGTAATGCCGGAGATCACGGCAAACCTTTTGCTACTAATTTCAATCCTGAGATAAATATCAGGGAGGTGACGCAGAAGGGCAAATACTGGGAAAACGGGAAATGGAAATATACAAATCCACATCAGATTCACATGCCGTTGACTTATCCTGAAATAGGACCTAAGGAATCATATCTTATTTACCATGAAGAGCTGGAATCTCTAGTAAAAAACTACCCGACAATAAAAAGAGCAAGATTCTGGATGACTTTCGGGCAGGAATACCTTACTCATTTGAGAGTGATTCAAAATATCGGTATGGCTGGAATTGAACCTATTATGTTTGACGGCAGAGAGATCATTCCCATCCAGTTCCTGAAAGCTGTTCTGCCTGACCCGGGTGAACTGGGGGAGAATTATAAAGGCCTGACATCGATAGGCTGCAGAATAAAAGGGATTAAAAAGGGGAAGGAAAAAACCTACTATATTTATAATAACTGCAGTCATGAAGCTGCATACAAGGAAACAGGTGCCCAGGGCGTCAGCTACACAACAGGGGTACCCGCGGCTATCGGAGCTATGATGTACCTTAATGGAATATGGAAAAAACCTGGAGTATTTAATGTGGAGGAATTCGATCCTGATCCTTTTATGGAACAGCTGAACCTTCTTGGATTGCCCTGGGTCGAGCTGCACGATGTAGATCTTGAACTGTAACAAAGGTTTTAAGGAGTAATGGCATTATGGCCTAAAAGCTTTTTTTCTTAACCTTCAAGCCTTCATACCTTAACACCTTAACACCTTAAAACCTTAACGCCTTAATACCTTAACACCTTAACGCCGGTTACATGTAATTATTTATTTGATATTTGAAAACAGACTATTCTAAAATACCGTCACCTTGCTACGTAATTGAAGAAGAACGATTCCGTAAGAATCTTGAACTTATTAAGAAGGTGTCTGAAGAGTCAGGAGCTGAGGTAATCCTTGCATTCAAAGGATTTGCCATGTGGGGTGTATTTCCGGTTCTTAAAGAATATTTCAGTGGAGCATCAGCCAGTTCGCTTAGCGAAGCCCGTCTTTGTTACGAAGAGATAGGGAATCCGGCACATACATATTCGCCTGTATATAAAGAGGATGATTTTGAGGCAATTCTTAATTACAGCTCGCATCTGACCTTTAATTCACTTGCACAGTATAACAAATATAAAGGGTTGCTGGTAAAACATCAGGGAAAGATCTCTGTCGGGTTAAGGATCAATCCGGAGTTCTCTGAAATTGGTCATGATATTTATAATCCGTGTTCCCCGGGTTCAAGACTGGGGATAACTGCAGAGGAGCTGAAAGCGAGTGGATTTCCGGATGGAATAGAGGGACTCCATTTTCATGTCTTGTTTGAGTCTGATTCCTACGCACTTGAAAAAGTTCTTGATGTAGTGGCAAGCAAATTCAGTGATTTTTTCCCTATGCTTAAATGGATAAACATGGGCGGAGGTCACCTGATGACAAGGCAAGGGTATGATACAGAACATCTTGTGAAGATTCTTAAAAAATTCAGGGAGAATTACGGTCTTCATATAATTCTTGAACCAGGGAGTGCATTTGCATGGGAGACAGGCGAACTGGTGTCAACAGTNGAGGATATTGTTGAAAACCAGGGAATAAAAACTGCAATACTTGATGTTTCATTTACCGCCCATATGCCCGATTGCCTTGAAATGCCCTATAAACCTAAAATAATAGGGGCTACAGATCCTGTTAAAGGCAAGCCGACCTACCGGTTGGGTGGTAATTCCTGCCTCTCGGGTGATTTTATGGGCGAATGGTCATTTGAAAATGAGCTTAAACCAGGCGACAGGATCATATTTCTGGATATGATTCATTATACTATGGTCAAAACCACTACATTCAACGGAGTTCATCATCCCTCAATAGGTATTTGGACCAGAGATAATAAATTCAGATTGATTAAAAAATTCGGATACGAAGATTATAAAAACAGGTTGTCGTAGGGGGTGTTTTAAAAGTCAAAGTTCCTTAACCGCAGAGGGCGCAAAGTCTTTGCGCAAAGTTCTCAAATGGCTTATTATAAATGATTTATCTTTGTGTGCTTTGCGAATTCCTTAGCGTGCTTTGCGGTTAAAAGGACATTTTCAACAGCCCCTGCAAATTCATTTAATCAACATTATTTCCTGGTTATCGTCAAATCAGTTACCGCCAGGTGATTCTTTACCATAACTGCATGAATAATTTTCTCGGCGACTTCCGCAGGATCCATGAAACCTGAAATATCACGGTTGTGATCAGTTATGTCCCAGAACCCGGTCCTCATTCCTCCCGGATAAACTGCAATGATGTTTCTTTTTGTGCCTTTGAGCTCTGTTCTGAGTGCTTCTGTGTAACCTCGTGCCCCCCATTTAGCTGCGCAATAAATAGTCTCTTCCGCACGTCCAAGTATGGCTGAGGTTGACATAATATTGACTATCGTAAGCTCTTCGCTTTCTGGCGTTATCCTTAATACTTNCGATGTAAGCAGTATCAATCCTTTAAGGTTTGGTTCAAAAACTGCATCAATAAGAGCGGATGTGGAATGTGTAGACTTTGCAAACAAACCTCTGCCGGCATTNTTGAAGAGATATTCCACGACAAGATTATTTTCAGTGATATATCTGCCAAGCTTCTTTATATCAGCTTCTTCACCTATATTACATATTAGTTTTTCTGCAGTGCCTGGTCCGCTGTGATTCTTTAATCGGTCAAGGGCTTTACTCAGCTTAATGATGTCACGTCCCAGGATCAGGATGTTTTTTTCTGCATTAACCAGGATATCAGCCATTTCAAGGCCAAGGCCGCTGGAGCCACCGCTTATAACAATTATCTTTTTCATTTATGTTATTACATTGCAATTACTTGTTAATCACGCCCGATCCAATTACCTCATCACCTTCGTACCATGCTGCAAATTGCCCCGGTGCGATACCTCGCTGCAACTTCTGAAATATAAGGTACATGCCATTGTTTTTTCTGAAAAGCTTAGCCTTCTGCAAGGGTTGCCGGTACCTTATTCTGACTTCATATTCTCTTGTTTCATTTATTTTCATCCCGGCATCTGTTCTTATCCAGTGAATTTCGTCATTCCTGATGAATAATCCCTTCCTGTATAATCCGGGATGTGACTGGCCTTCTCCAACATATAGCAGATTGTTAATAATATCATTGCCTATAACAAATAATGGTTCCTTATAGCCTCCAATATTTATTCCCTTTCTCTGACCAATGGTAAAGAAGTGAGCGCCATTATGTTCACCGATTATCCTACCTGAATCCTGAGAATACTGATACGGCTCTGCAGCAGATACCAGTTCCTCTGTATCAACTGTATCTTCAGGTAATCCTGAAGGAAATGATTTATTCGTGAAATCAATAGGAATCTCAATAATGGAGCCTTTCTTCATTTTAAGCTTCTGTTGAAGGAAAGTGGGAAGATGCACCTTACCTACGAAACATATCCCCTGTGAGTCTTTCCTGTGTGCCGTTGCCAATCCAAGCTTCCCTGCTATAGCTCGTACCTCCGGCTTTGTCAGGTTGCCAACCGGGAATAAAGCATATCCGAGCTGTTCCTGGCTGATCTGGCAAAGAAAATAACTCTGATCCTTGTTCTCATCCTTTCCTGCAATAAGTCTGTATATATTCTTCTCTGTAATACCTTTGCGGCAATAATGCCCGGTTGCCACAAAGTCGGCTCCAAGTTTTCTGGCTTCGTCTGCAAAAGAGTCAAACTTTATTTCTCTGTTGCACAAAATATCTGGATTTGGGGTACGTCCTTTTCCATATTCTGCAAACATGTAGTCGACAACCCTTTGGCGGTAGGGACCGCTAAGGTCAACATTATGAAAGGGTATACCTAGTTTCCTTGCTACCATCTCCGCAAACATCAGATCATCCTCCCAATGACAGTCGCTCTGAAGCAGTCCTGTCGTATCATGCCAGTTCCTCATGAACAGGCCCGTTACTTCATACCCTTCTTCCTTAAGCAACCATGCTGCAACACTTGAGTCTACACCACCGGATAATCCTATTACAACCCTTTTTTTCACGGTGCAAAGTTAATTAAATTGGCTAACTTTACCCGGTTATGGGTGTCGGAACATTAACAATCTATAGCGCTTCAGCAGGTTCGGGTAAAACCCATGAACTTGCCGGAGTCTATCTTGAAAAGCTGTTTAAATCGCGGTTCAATTACCGGAAAATCCTTGCAGTTACTTTTACCCATAAAGCGACTGCTGAAATGAAAAACCGAATTCTGGAGGAGTTAAATACTCTTGCTTCAGGAAATAAATCGAAATACCTGGCCAACCTTTTAAATTCGACAGGAAGGACGGAGGAATTTATCAGAGAAGAAGCAAGAGCGATACTTTTTTCAATTTTACATGATTTTTCGAGATTTTCAGTAAGCACCATCGACAGCTTTTATCAGAAAATTATAAGGGCATTTGCACGTGATATTGGCCTTCATTCCGGATTTAATATAGAAATTGACAATACCGCAGTTCTCGGCTCAGCTGTCGACAGGATGATCGATTCTGCTTCTTCTGATTTTACCATAAGGAACTGGCTGTCGATGTATGTAAGGGCAAATATCGAAGAGGGGAAAAGCTGGGACCTTAAAAAAAATATAATCGGACTGGCAGGTGAGATCTTTACTGAAAAATTCAAACTCCTTCCTTCTGAAAAAAAGAAGGAACTTCTGGATAAAGAGTTCCTGAAATCATATATCAGGGAGATGAGATCAATTATAGCAGGCATCAACAGGAAAATGAAGGAATATGGATTGAAATGCCTGGAGATTTATAACAGGTATGGTCTTGGAGAAGATATGTTTTTCCAGAAGGGTAAAGGAATTCCGGGGTACATAAAATCTCTTGCCGAAGGTGAAATGAAATCTCCCAATAATCACGTCCGGGCAGTTACCGGCGATAATCCAAAATGGTCCACAGGAAAGATGTCGGTACAGCTTGCCGGTGCTATTGAAGCTGGTCTGGAAGAATCGGTTAAAGAGGCTATTAAGTATTATGACATCAACATTGTTTCATATAAAACAGCATATTTGATCCTTTCAAATATCTATATTCTTGGCATTTTATCGGATGTTTTAAACTNTGTTCATCAAATAACAAACGATGAGAACATTTTTCTTTTATCTGACGCCGGTGAACTTATTTACCTGATAACTGAAAAAGACCAGGCTCCGTTTATTTATGAAAAAGCTGGCAATACATTTGAGAACTTTATGATTGATGAGTTCCAGGATACATCTATTATTCAGTGGAAAAATTTCAAGCAGCTTATAGATAATAGCATGGCTCAGGGATTTGATAACCTGGTAGTCGGAGATGTAAAGCAATCGATATACAGGTGGAGAAACAGCGACTGGCATACTTTGAGTGATCTTAAGAAAAACGTTGATGGTAAAAGGTACCTGTCCAGCGCTCTGAAAACAAACTGGAGAAGCTGTAAAAATATTATCAGGTTTAATAATTCCCTTTTTTCAGTAATTCCTTATCAGATTGATGGAGAAATGCCTGATCATAAACCTCCTGTAAGTTTCCGGGAACTGTTTTCGGAAGCTTATCAGGATGATCCCGGGAAAAAAGAAAACGGTTATGTCAGGATTGAATTTGTTGAAAATTCCGATGATTCCGGATGGATGGAAGATGTTTTGAAACGGCTTCCGGCAATTATTGAGTCGGTTCAGGACAAAGGATTTAAGGCATCAGATATCGGAATCCTGGTCAGGGACAACAGAGAAGGTGCAATTGTACTAAAAGAATTAATCAATTACAGTGTATCATGTCCTGAAGAAAAGAGAGAAAAATACAATTATAACATTGTGTCAGGCGAGTCTTTGCTTCTTGTTAATTCACCGGTTATAAATTTCATCGTTGCAACCCTTTTGGTTCTTGATAATTCCGAAAACATGATTGGCAGAGCTCTCATGCTCAGGTTTTTTCTTCTTGCCACTGGTGTAAAGGAGGCTGAACAGATACCTCTGAACAGTGAAGTGATAATTGAATATTCTGCTGGCTTTTTCCCTGCCGGATATAATGAATTTCTGGACCAGATAAGATTTTTGCCGCTCTGGAATATTACTGAACAGACAATAGGCTTTTTTGGTCTTGGAAATCACTCATATAATGTTGCATTCCTGAACAGCTTTCAGGATCTGGTAATAAATTATACGTCGTCCAGAAATCCAGGTATTCCCTCTTTTATTGAATGGTGGGAATCGGAGGGAATTAAGAAATCAATATTGCTTCCTGAACAGCAGGATTCAATGAAAGTGATGACTATTCATAAATCCAAGGGCCTTGAATTTCCTGTTGTGATTTTACCTTTTCTTTCATGGAATTTAGATCATAAATCGTTTCATTCAAATATTCTATGGGCCACACCAGACTCTCCTCCCTATAATAAATTAGGAATTGTTCCTTTAAGATATAAGAGTGACCTTGCTGATACAATTTTTGCCGGGCAGTATTATGATGAAAAGTATTCAGCATATCTTGATAATATAAATCTTTTATACGTCGCTTTAACCCGGGCAGTCAATGTCATTATCGGATTTGCACCCGATCAGCCGCGTCCCGAAAACAAGATTGCTGAAGTGATAAAAAATGCAATAAGCTATACTGGTGAAATTCCAGGGGTGTCAGACCTGTTTCTTAACAATCATTACAATCCACAAAACAGGATATTCGAATTTGGTTTCATTCACGAAATAAAGGCTGCCAGGGAAATTCCGGATAGTCTGAAAATCACTGAATACCAGGTGAATGACAATGCCAGTTCTCTTAAACTCAAGCTGCACTGGGAAAACTATTTTTCAACAGGAAAGCCAGGTCCACGGGAACGGATAACCTATGGCAAGATAATGCATGAAATTTTCAGTGAAATTAACACTCCGGATAATGTCGGTGCTGCAATCAGGAAGAAAATAATAGAAGGGAAGATACCTGAAGCTGAAGAACAGGAAATCGGTGAAAAAATAAGCAAACTCATAAGCCAGCCGGTTGTTAAAGATTGGTTTCAGCCAGGAACGGAAGTATTGAATGAAACATCAATCCTGATGCCGGACTCCGGAATAAAGAGACCTGACAGAGTAATTCTGAAAGAGGGAAAAGCAACTATCATTGATTTCAAGTTCGGTGAGGAAAGTCCCCGTTATTTTAACCAGATCAAGCAATATAGGAACCTGCTTATTGAAATGGGTTATCCGCATGCTGAAGCTTACTTATGGTATGTTGATGCTGACAAAATTGTAAATGTTTGAATGAGCGCAGTAAAAGAAATATCAAGGGTTTACCCCTGGGGGAATGAACGCAGATTTAATGCGTTTCCTGATTATTTCCGCCGTTTATATGGTTCGAGAATGCAGAAAGTATCGGTGGATGCAGGGTTTACCTGTCCTAACCTTGATGGATCGAGAGGGATTGGAGGTTGTACATATTGTAATAATAAAGCTTTCAATCCTTCCTATTGCCTGCCTTCAAAGTCAGTTTCAATGCAGATTGATGAGGGAATAGAATTTCATAAAAAAAGATACAGAAAAGTTGATTCTTATCTTGCTTATTTTCAGGCTTTCTCTAATACCTATTCTTCACTGGAAAGATTGTCAGAATTGTATAATGAAGCTCTTGCTCACAAAGATATAAGGGGATTGGTTATAGGGACAAGGCCTGATTGTGTAAATGACGGAATCCTGGATTTTTTGAAGGAACTCTCAAAACGATACATCATCTTTTTGGAATTTGGAATTGAATCATGCTACGACAAGACTCTGCTTCGGATCAACAGAGGCCATACTTTTAATGAGGCTTTGGATGCGCTTAAATCTTCTGAAGCCAGGGGACTGCATGCTTCAGCTCATTTTATTTTCGGGTTGCCGGGTGAGACACGGGAAGAAATGCTCAATGAAGCTGATATAATCTCCGAATTGCCTCTTAAGAGTGTTAAATTTCACCAGCTTCAGATTATAAAAGGGACAAAAATGGAGGAGGAGTACCAGAAAAATCCTTCTGATTTCGGGATCTTTAGCTGGGAAGAATACCTCATTTTCATTATAAGGTTTCTTGAAAAGCTTAATCCCGAACTGGTCGTGGAAAGATTTACAGGAGAAGCTCCCCCACGCTTTCTTGTAAGAGAGATCTGGGGCAAAAAGAGGTCAGACCAGATTATCGGTCTTATTGAAAAAAAACTTGAAGAAATTGATACATGGCAGGGGCGATGTTATGAAGGCGCAAAAGTGCAAAGGCGCAACGGCATAATGGCATAACAGCATAACAGCATAACAGCATAACAGAATTAAGGTAAAGGGCGAATTTCTTAAAATCCCCTCCCTGGAGGGGTTTGGGGTTGGTTAGAACAAAGTAAAAAAATAGCAATGGTCTATTTTCTTGAAAGGATTGCAAAGCTTCTGTTTGAACAGAATGGTGATGAAATAAGAAGCCATTGCCTCGTATTTCCTAGCAGGAGAGCCGGACTTTACTTTCTCAAATACTATGCAGCTCAGCTTGACAAACCGTCATGGACACCTTCAATCCTTACTATAAATGAATTTTTCTGTTCTTTCTCTGATCTTTTAATAGCGGATAACGAAATACTCCTGTTTGAACTTTACAGGATTTATCGTGGACTCAATAAATCAGCTGAGAGTTTTGATGAGTTCTATTTCTGGGGAGATATGCTGATCAATGATTTTGATGATGTCGATAAATACATGGCCAATACTTCTGTGCTATTCCGGAACATTAAAGATTTCAAGAATATAGATAACCAGTTCGGAGATATTGATGCGGAGCAGGCTGAAATCATAAAGAGATTCTGGTATCATTTTGAACCTGAAAAGAAATCGCCTGAAAAGGCCGGATTTATAACAGTATGGTCAATTTTGTCAGACTTGTACTCCGGGGTTAAAGCCTCTCTCAGATCTCGAAATCTTGCTTATGAAGGGATGATTTACAGAGATGTTGCCGAAAGTNTACAGAATGAGAGACCTCTTGATTTGAAATGGGAGAAGATCCATTTTATCGGATTCAATGCGCTTAATAAATGTGAGCTTGAAGTCATGACACGGCTGCATAAATATGGTGTGGGTAAGTTCTATTGGGATTATGATAACTCGTATATAAAAAAGGGTAAATTAAATTCGGCAGGATATTTTATGACCAGCAATCTTAAAATATTAGGAAATGATATGCCTGATGACTGGCAATATGATACACTTCTTTCATCTGATAATAAGGATGTTGTCAGGCGTATCATTGAAACAACCTCTGATATTGCCCAGGTGAAGCTTGTCCCGGGTATCATAGATCAATTACCTGATCTGTCACCTGATGATGCACATCATACTGCTATTATCCTTGCCGATGAAACCCTGGTGGTGCCTCTTCTTACAAGTCTTCCGGCAAATACCGATGATGTAAATATTACAATGGGATATCCCCTGAAAATGACAGGGGTCTACAGTTTTGTAAAGCATCTTCTCAACCTTCAGCGTAATTCTGTGATTCAGAACAATAAGGTTTATTTTGGATATCATGATGTTTTTGAGATCCTTAGGCACCAGCTTCTGGAGAATTATGTGACTGAAGAAAGTAGAAAGATAATTGATGAGATTGTAAAGAAGAATATTATAAGGATTCCTTCGGATTTCCTTTGGAAAACAGAGATCCTTAAAACTATATTCAGGAAAACAGATAATCCAAAGCAGCTGTCACAATATCTCAGGGAAATTCTGTCTGTAGTATCTGTCACCGATGTAAACGAAGACACTCTGCTGAAGGATCAACTTATGCAGAAGAATCTTGTAAATGAGTTTATTTATTCGGTACTCCTTTCAGTTAACCGGCTTGAGTCAATTATTAACTCGTCTGAAATCAGTTTTAACAATGAAACCTATTCAAGGATCCTGGATAAGATTCTTAAGAATCAGTCAGTTCCGTTTTCAGGAGAACCCCTTTCAGGAATTCAGATAATGGGTTTTCTTGAGACGAGGGCACTCGATTTCAGAAATATAATAATGCTGTCGGTAAATGAAGGCACCCTGCCATCGGTAACTTCCGGATCATCATTTATTCCATTCAGTATTAGGGAAGCATTTGGTCTTCCGGAAATCAACCACAAAGAGTCAATATACGCATACCATTTTTACAGGTTACTTCACAGGGCCGAAAATGTGACCTTTATTTTTAATTCGGATTCAACCGGACTCAGAACAGGTGAGATCAGCAGGTTTCTCCTCCAGATGAAATACGAACAGGTCTTAAAACCTTCAGCTCTGAATATAAGTTATGACATAAGGACAGCTTTATCAATAGGATCTGAGGTTAGAAAAAATAAAGATCATATAAGCAGACTGCTTTCATTTTATGTTGATGATGACAGTAAATCAATCTTATCACCAACAGCAATAAATACCTGGCTGAATTGCCGGATGAGATTTTACTATAGGTATGTCAGCAGGCTGAAAGAACCTGAAGTAATGTCACCTGAAATTGACCATGCTGTTTTTGGACAGATACTTCACAAAATAATGAAAACCATTTATGATGGTTTTAAAAACAGGGAAGTGTCCTCAGGATATATTGATACCCTGATCAGGGATGAGAGCTACCTTCTGAATATTATTGATCAGGTTATAAATGGGTACTATAGCTCAGATATTCTCAGACCAATGAGTGGTAATGATATCATAATCAGGGATATTCTGCTTATTTACTTTCTTAAAATATTGCAAACAGATAAGATTCTCACACCATTCACGATCATCGAACTTGAAAAATCATTCCATTTTGCGCTTTCGTTTGAATGCAACAGGGAGATCAGGAAAATCCGGACCGGAGGAAACATTGACAGGGTAGATCGTCTTTCAGGAACAACAAGAATTGTGGATTACAAAACAGGAGAGACAGTTGAAAGAATAAATTCTGTCAGTGATCTTTTCGTCGATGACAGGAAAAAAGAACTTGACGGCTGGTTGCAGACATTGCTTTACTGTGAAGCATATTTAACTGCCAATTCGGGGAGATTAGTCAGGCCTTCAATCTATAAAGTGAAGGAATTATCTGCCGAAAGATTCTCAGAAACTCTAAAAATCAGAAAAGAAAAAAACAGCGATCTTCTCCTGGATGATTATCAGGTTATTAGAGAATCTTTTCTGGAAGGATTAAGGGAGGTGATAACAATAATTTTCAATCCTGAAGAACCTTTCAGAATGACAAGAAACCTGAATAAATGCGGTTATTGTCCCTATCGTGTATTATGCCAGCGATAATAGCTCCTCCTTTTATTCCATTTCACGCTGCAGAGCAGCCATTTTGATAGCTGTTATTGCTGCTTCATCACCTTTGTTACCGTGTTTGCCGCCGGCCCTTTCAAGAGCCTGACCAAGATTAAGTGTAGTAAGTACACCAAAAATAAAGGGAATATTGTATTCAAGATTCAGCTCGGTAATTCCCTGGGTTACACTCTGGCAGATATAATTGAAGTGCGGAGTTTCACCCTGGATAACACAACCAAGGCAGATTACAGCATCAAGATCATCATATTCCGCAAGAAACTGGGCTCCGAGAGTAAGTTCAAAGCTACCGGGGACATGCTTTATAACAATATTGTTTTCAGAAGCACCATGTTTTCTTAGAGTCTTTCTACTGCCTTCAAGCAAAGCATGCGTCACTTCCTGGTTCCAGTCAGAGACTACTATGCCAAATCTCATTTTAGCTGCATCTGGCACTGATCCGGGATCATATTCAGACAGATCGGATGTACTCATTTATTTAGAAAGGAGTTTTGCCCTTGATATGTATTTTTCTATTGATGAACCTTCTGTACTACCGGGATATTCTAACTTGATCTGCTCATACAGTTTTAACGCGTCAGCATACTTTCCATTCATTTCATATAGCTCTGCAGCCTTCATCAGAAACAGGGGAGTGTTAAAAGAATTTTCTGCAAATTTTGCAGCTTCAAGATACTTTGAGATTCCTTTTTCAATATTACCCAGTTCCACATATGCATCGCCTGTTGCCCCGATCGCAATCGATCCTATGACTTTATCTTTTTTAGAGTATTTGTTGAGGAAATCAATTGCTTCCTCATAATTCCCAAGGTGAAGATAACATATCCCGGCACTATATTTTGCTAGGTTTCCAGCGTTGGTAAATTTATACTCTTTTGCTATATCGAGAAATCCCAGGTAATTACCGTCTCCGTTCAGTGCAAGGCTTATTGAATCCAGTTCAAGATATTTCTGGGCCTGGTACATCTGCGACTGTGCCTCATCATTTTGCTTTCCTAGGTACAGCCTTCCGAGCCAGAATAACCCTACCAGAACAACCACAATACCTAATACAATTAAAAGAGGTTTATAGTTTTCTTCCAGGAATTGTTCTGTTCTGGTCAATGTTTCCTCTACATTCTTTATACCCTGGGGATTCTCTTCATTCTTACTCTTTGCCATAACAGTTTATGCTTAAAACACTTAAAAAATTAACTTCGCAAAAGTAGTGCTTTTAAAATAATTCTGAAACAATAAGGTAAAAAAAAGGAAATAAAGAATACCCGATGCAATACATTTAAATTCAGATATTTAAGATAAATGTTTCATTGGCAGTTTCTTTTTTCTAACTTTGTAACAAACAAATTAACCATAATTCTTATGCCCCGGCAATCAACCCTGAACCAAATAAATGCATCTTAAAAGACTTTCACTCACAAACTTCAAGAATTACAGCCAGGCCGATCTGGAATTTTCTCCAAAAATCAACTGTATTGTCGGCAATAACGGGGTCGGCAAAACCAATATCCTGGACGCTATACATTATTTGTCTCTTACAAAAAGCTTCTTTAATAATATTGATAGTGTAAGCATTAAGCATGATGAGGACTTTTTCATAATTCAGGGATTATTTGTCAAAGATGGGGATGAGGATAATATTTTTTGTTCATTCCACAGGCATAAGCAAAAAGTTCTGAAAAGAAACGGGAAGGAATATGAAAGACTCTCTGATCATATTGGAAGATATCCTGTGGTAATGATTTCACCGGCCGATAATGCCCTTATAAGTGAAGGATCCGATGAAAGAAGGAAGTTTATGAATAAGATTATAAGTCAGTATAATTCTGAATACCTCGAATCGGTCCTTAACTATAACAAAGCACTTCAGCAGAGGAACAGGCTGCTGAGAGACTTCAATGCATTTAATAATTATGATGACGAAATGCTTTCTGTCTGGGATTCTCAGCTTGTCAGGTACGGTTTATTTGCCTATTCTGAAAGGGAAATGCTTATTAATGAATTGATTCCTGTATTCCGGGAATATTATTCATTAGTTTCAAACCAGAAAGAAGAGGTAAGACTTAAATACCGTTCTCACCTCAGCGAAGGAGATTTCGGCGATTTGCTTAAAAGCAGCTTAAGTAAAGACAGGTCTCTTGAATACACAACTTCGGGAATTCACAAGGATGACCTTCTTTTTGAAATGAATGGTTATTCAGTCAGGTCACTTGGGTCGCAGGGACAACAAAAATCATACCTGGTCGCTCTTAAGCTGGCCAAGTTTGAATATATAAAAACAAAAGCAGGCTACGCGCCTATCCTTTTGCTTGATGATATTTTTGACAAATTTGATGCTGAACGGGTTGCTCAGATTATCAGGCTTGTTGGAAATCATCGTTTCGGGCAGATTTTCATCACCGACACACATCAGGACCGGCTCCGTGAAATCCTGAATACCATTGATGCCGATTACAGGCTTTTCAGAATAGGCGGATCGGGGATCGAAGAGATAATTCAAAACGGCTCCAGGGAAAAATGAGACGCAGCAAAACTATATCACTTGCAGAGGCAATTAAAGACTATGTGAGGGAGATGAACCTCGAAGGTAAACTGTTGGAGGTGAATCTTATAAATTCATGGGAGGAGATAGTCGGGAAAGCCATTTCTTCCAGGACTTCCAAAGTCTATATCAGGGATCATATACTTTATATTCACCTTAACTCCTCTGTCGCAAGGAACGAACTGCTGATGCTGAAAGAAGCGCTGAAAGAAAAACTGAATGAAAGGGCAGGAAAGGAAGTAATTAAAGATATAGTATTAAGGTAGGTCTCTGATAATATATTCGGTGCCCGATATCAATATTGATTTTCTGAACGATTTTGATGAAGTAAAGAAGTAATCTTTATTATTATATTTTAATATTACATTTTTATCTGCAATTTCAATCATCAAGGAGGAGCCTGAATCCATTAGCATTACGAAATCCGCCAGCAAAAGGGCTTTCTCAATACCGTCCCCTCTTTTAAAATTCCATACTTCGTCAGGGAGAGCCAGCCTCATACTATCATATATTGACTCATCAGGAAGATTTTCAAGAATTTCATATACTTCATTCACCGGTTTATTGTAAAGATCTGTAAAGCACACAGGATTTCTTTCTATTGCAGCCTTTACAAAGGGCAGCCAGTCGATCTTATCCATTTGCCGGAAAACATACAAGGTCAATAATGCCGTCTCGGATTTTTCTGTCAAACCTGAAATAGTATCCATTATCTTATCACGGCTATCCTCGATGGATAAATCGGGGATAACAGTGTTTACAAATCTTTTATCATTTGCCGGAATTTTAGGATCTGTAAAGATGAAGTCATGAATTTCATGGAACATCTCATCGATTATATTTCCAAAGAATTCACCGGCTGACATTTTAATTTCCTCCCTGAATTCATCCAGTTTATTCCCCTTTCCTTCCCTTATGATTTGCTCAATTTCATTAAGCATGATTTTCCCGGGAAGGGGACTGAGATGAAATTCGTCTCCTTCAATTTCATTAACAAGCAATTCCCTGGTCTCACTCGATACGTTATATTTGCTCGTGTGTTCATACTCAAACATTTTTTCAAGGCTTATATATCTTTGCTTGCCCGAACATTCGCACCGGTACTGGAAGAGGGATTTATATTTAGATTTGAAGCGCAGAAAATTTACGAAAATAACATCCGAAAGTTCAGTTTTCAGGAATTCCCTCAGCTTTAATGAAAAAAGGTTATATGCATCAGGGTTTATTGTTGCATTCTCATATAAAGTATGTATAAATCCTGAAATATGGGAAACAATGGTGACCCGTTCATTTTCAAGAGCTCTTCTGGCTTTTTCAGAAAGGGAAGTGCCGTTATACCACATGTTCCTGGTGACTATTCTCCTGTTATTAGTAATCAGGCCATCCTTCTCTATAATAAAGTCCTGTGAATGAAGAGGTGTAGCAATGAGAAAGATCTTTTCTAACGGAATCCGGCCGACAATGAACATAGTGGCCGCGTAAAGTGCTGAAAGGGAGACACATTCACCTCCTCCTGTTGAAAAACTATCCTTGAACTTAAAAGCTGTCATTGCTTCGACAGTTTCGGTCTTCCAGTATGGAATTACATCGGTTGTGTATTTATCGAGTCCAAAATGTTTCCGGATATCAATATCGAAATAATATTTATCGCCCTCATAACCAAAAAGCGCATTTGACTGCCTCAGCAATTCCATATCGAAAAAATCGCTGAATCTTGCTATTTCTCTTGTTTTTGTTGTCAGTCCCCACGTCGAAAGGTCAAGGTTGAAAACATAATTCTGGATAATGAATTGCTTTATCCTGTTTGCCTTAAATGTAAAACTCTTCTTTTCAATATCTTTAAACCAGGGATCATCGCGCCATTTCCAGATTATTGGTGACATTATATTTGCGAGGACCAGCGGGTAAAACAGCTCTGGAAATATAAATATTTCCATATCTGAAAGTGTGAAAGCCGAGGAATATTTTTCCAGAGTTTTCTTTTCGGCAAAATCACCTGTTAAATCAGATCTCATAAAAAGATTAAAAACTCCGCAAATCTAATAATATTAATCTTTCTGCAATACTTAATAAAGTTGAGAGGGGAATATCCATTGGCTGACAGCCCTTTTAGTCAAAGGGATTATTTAATACCTTTCGATATCCGAAAAGAAGAAGTTTGATTCACGGACAGCATTTTCATCACTGTCAGAACCATGTATTGCATTCATCTTTAACGAAACAGCAAAGGTTTTTCTGATTGTACCCTGTTCTGCTTTATTTGGATCTGTTGCACCGATAAGTTTACGAAATTCTTCAACAGCATTCTCATGTCTCAGAATCATTACAACGACGGGTCCGCTTGTCATAAACTCAACAAGTTCCTCAAAAAATGGTTTTCCGGTATGAACTTCATAGAACGCCTGAGCCTGCTGCATTGTCATCTGTACCATTTTAATGGCTGAAATCTCAAAACCTCCCTCATTTATCATGGCCAGAATTGGCCCTGTTTTGCCTGTTCTTATGGCATTAGGTTTTATTATTGAAAATGTAATATTTCCGTTCATAAGTCTGTTTTTGTTATATTCTTAAATTAACTGGTGCCGAAAGGATTATTTTTTATCTTTAACCCCTTGATTTAACAGCAGTAAAAGTGTTTGACCTGGCCAAATATACAAAAGAATTATCGGAACTTTTCGAATCATCGGACAGAATATTGATTATTAGCCATATCAATCCTGACGGTGATGCTATTGGTTCTCAGCTTGCCCTTTATCACTATCTTACGTTTAAAGGGAAGAAAGTTGAAATGATGTGCCCCAATAACCTTCAGGAGTTTCTAAAATGGATGGACGTAAGCGGAGAGATAAAAGTATTTATAAGGGANAGGAAGAAGTGTATCAGGCTGATAAAAGAAGTTGATCTGATTATAATGGTTGATTTTAATCAGCCAAACCGACTTGGAGAGGCTGAAAAATATGTGATGGAATCTCCTGCAGTACGAGTTGTTATTGANCATCACCTTGGATCTCATGATATTGCAAAACTGCTGATTTCCGATCCCGCAGTGTGTTCCACATCAGAACTCGTTCATTTAATCGTAACGCTGATGAACGGGGAACCTTTTAATAATAAATTATATTCAGAAGCTATTTACGTTGGAATAATAACTGATACCGGTAATTTTGAGCACGGTGCATACAGCGGCAGAACTTTCAGGATTGTTGCGGAGCTTATTGATTCAGGAATTGAGAAGGGACGGATTATTGATGTTGTTTACAACAATTTCTCANCAGAGAGGATGAAACTTCTTGGATTTGCCCTTTATCAGAGAATGACTGTCCTGAGTGAATATAAAACTGCATATATTTATCTGACAAGAGAAGATTTGGCGAAATTTAATCATGTTAAAGGAGATACGGAAGGATTTGTAAATCTCCCCTTATCGATTAAAGGGATACATTTTGCAGTACTTTTTATTGAAAAGGAAAATTTTGTAAAACTATCATTTCGTTCAAAGGGGGATTTCCCGGTAAATGAATTTGCATCAAAGTACTTCTCCGGTGGAGGCCATCTTAATGCTTCTGGAGGCGAATATTATGAATCACTTGAAAATACTATCAGGTATTTTCTGAAAGTTCTGGAGGATAATGCAGAAATGCTGAAAGGTAGTAATTGAACAATGAGAACAAAAATAACTGCAATCCTTCTCTTTTTGTTATCGGTTGTTTCATGCCGGAGTGATCAGCCACCAGAAAAGGCGGCAGTTAAACCCGGGAAACAGGAGATGGCTGACCTGAACAGGTATCTAGTTCAAAAAGACAGGGAAATCATCGAAAATTATATTGAGAGGAAGAATCTTACAATGACTGAATCGAAGACAGGATTATGGTATTATGTTAAAAAAGAAGGCACAGGTGATTACCTGAAAGATTCTGACAGAATATTAATGAATTATGAGTGTTCTTTGCTCGATGGCACTGTGTGCTATTCTTCATCTGACCTTGGTCCGAAGACAATTGTCCTTGGCAAAACTGATATGGAGCCGGGGATGAATGAGGGTCTCAGGTTGTTGAAGCCAGGAGCAGAAGCTATATTCATTTTACCTCCCTTTCTTGCTTATGGTCTCGTTGGGGACGGAGGAAAAATTCCACCCAGAACAATAATTGTTTATAGTGTAAGTATTACTGGCGAAAAATAATAGAGGTGAGTCGTGCAGAAAAGGATGAAAATCAATGGATTCCTTGTGAAAGCTGAGAGATCCGGCAAATATCGGGAAAAAGTCGGATCTATTGCAGCATAAAAACAGCCATCCGGTCATTTATCTGCGGGATATTTTTCTTCCATTCCGTAATTGTCATGGTTCTTATAAATTCATCCGGAAGAGTTATATTCACTGCAATACATAGCCTGGTATCGTCACTGCACGTAGAAAGTATCGATTCGAGCATTCTTTGATTGCGATAGGGGGTCTCCATAAAAATCTGGGTGAAACCATCACGTGATTTTTTTTCAAGTTCTCTGATTTTCATAGCCCTCTCAGCAGGTCTGACAGGCAGATATCCGTTAAATGTGAAATTCTGTCCATTGAGCCCTGATGAAATAAGTGCCATCAAAATAGACGATGGCCCGACAAGCGGAATTATCCTGATCTTCTTCCTGTGTGCAATTGCAATAAGCATAGCGCCAGGGTCTGCAATACCTGGAAGTCCTGATTCACTCATAATTCCCATATCCGTTCCTTTAAGGACAGGTTCAAGAAAATGACCAACCTCCGCTTCATTTGTGTGTTCGTTCAATTCCTCAAAAGTCGATTCATTAATGGGGAAATCCTTGTCAATTAGCCTCAGATATCTTCGCGCACTTCTTAAATCCTCTACAACAAACAGTCTCAGCGATCTGGTAATCGCAAGTACTTTTTCAGGTATTACTTTACGATAATCATCGTCTCCCAGGGTTACAGGTATCAGGAATATCTTTCCGGTTGCCATTCGCTATTTTGTACGGTAAAATTAAGAAATATGAAGGTGTTATATATAAAAAGAAGTAAAATTAGTAATGCATATTGCCTGTTAAGGAATTTTAATTTAGGTTTGCTTTGAAAATATTTTAAGGTGAAAATTACTTTTCTTGGCACAGGTACTTCCCAGGGCGTTCCTGTAATTGCCTGCGATTGTAAAATCTGCTTATCTGATGATTATCATGACAAAAGACTCAGAACTTCTGTTCTTATTGAGATTGATGAGACTATACTTGTAATAGATGCCGGTCCCGATTTTCGTCAGCAGATGCTAAGGGAAAAAGTGAAGAGGCTCGATGCAATTATTCTGACACATGAACATAAGGACCATATCTCAGGGATGGATGATGTAAGGGCTTTTAACTATAAAAGCCAGGATGCAATGGACATCTTTGCCGAAGACAGGGTTCAGAAAGCTATAAAAAAGGAGTATTCATATGTTTTTGCAGAATACCGGTATCCGGGTGTTCCAAAGATGAGACTTAATCAAATTACCGATTATCCTTTTAAAATAAAGGACATCACCCTGACCCCTTTAAGAGTGTTCCATTATCGTCTTCCTGTTTATGGGTTCAGGATAGGGGACTTTGCCTATATTACCGATGCAAATTATATTCCTGAAGAGACAAAGGAAAAACTATTTGGAGTTAAGTACTTTGTTATAAATGCTTTAAGAAAGGAAAAGCATATTTCTCATTTCAGCCTGAGGGAAGCAACTGACGTTATAAGAGAGATCTCTCCAAGAAAGTCTTTTATTACACATATAAGCCACCAGATGGGTCTTCATGAAGAAGTCACAGCATCATTACCACCAGAAATAATGCTTGCACATGATGGACTGAGTTTTACGTGTGATGAGTAATTTGAACCGGAACTATTTCCTTTTGTAACTTTTGGCAAGCTTCTTCTGGTAATCATGTGAAAAGTAATACTTGTTCCTTCCCAGCTGCTTTGTGTTACTTTTTGAAGCTTTCATCCTTTTTTCATAATAAGGATTCTTCTTTGAAGATGCACAACCGGCAGTTAAAATGAAAAGTATGGGAACAAGGAGAAGTAGCTTTAGTATTTTTTTTAGGAGTGCCATTTTCTGCATTATTTCCTGAATACTTTACAAAAACAGTTTTTTTAGTCTATTGTAAATCATAAATTGCATATTATTTCAAATGTTAGGTTCAAATACTTACCTCAAATTTCCCATAAATGATAATTTTTAAAATAATTGTCCGGATTATCATTGTAGCACTTATTCTCTTGACACCATCTCCGGTTAAATCACAATCACTTTACAGAGTTCATATTACAGATCAGACAGGCCTGAAAACTGATAGTATGACTTTGTCTGATAATACCAATCTTGTTAGTAAACGGGAAAAACCGATTTTAAGTTTCCTGCTTGATGAAAAAATATATACTACTGCTGATGTACCAGTTGAACGGGAAGATAATAATTATATACTTAAGTTTGAAAACAAGGTCAGGCTAACTGTTAAAAATAGCGAGCCTGGAGTATTAGGATGGAAATGTGATATTGTCTTTGAAAACACTTCAGAAGATACAATCAAAATTAGCAATGTAGTTCCCTTTGATTCTGATAATGAATCTGTTAATATAACCGGCATGGGTCCTTGGGATCTGGCAAGAGCCTTTTTATTTCGTCCTGGATACCGGCCGGTCAGAGTAATACTGCCTGATAATGCCTGGGAACTGGGATATTCTTCTTTCAATGTCAATGATGTGTTTTCTGTTTGCGCCATTGCAAGACGTCAGCAGACTGAAGGAGGGGTAAAACAACGGTATCTGACTCTTCTTCCACCCGGAGCAAATGTAACCTATAAAATGTATGCTGATGTATTTAAGGGAGATTGGCAGAATGGTTTGCGCATGATGTTCAGAGACAGATATATATATGATATTGAAAAATTTGATAATTCGCTTTATGAACGGCCGGATCTGGCATGGATTAAAAGCAGCTATCTTATCATACTTCAAATGGCCTGGGACAGGGAGTTTTATGACAGAGCAACCGGGAAGTACACTTTCCCCGATTTGCTCAAAAAGGGGAATGAGCTCTTCGGGAATATAGATGTGTACGGGATTTGGCCGACCTGGCCACGGCTTGGGCTTGATCAGCGAAATCAGTGGGATTTGTATGGAGATCTTCCGGGAGGAACACCTCAGCTTAGAAATTACAGCCGTTTATCGCGACAGAGCAATACTAAGTTTTTTATTGCTTATAATCCATGGGATAACAGCACCAGGAAGGAAGATCATTACCGCGGAATGGCCAGGCTTATTAAGGAGATTGAGGCTGATGGAGTGGTTCTTGACACGAAGGGGAGCTCAAGCTTTGAGTTGCAGGCAGCAGCCGATAGTATCAGGAAAGGTGTGGTTATGTACTCTGAGGGGATGGCAATCACCAGGGATATGCCAGGGATAATTTCAGGACGGGTCCATAATGCAATATTTTTTAGCCCGGAACTGAACCTTAACAAGTTGATAAAACCAGATTTCTCAATTTTCAGGGTTTGTGATGTGGGAGAGGATCTTATTCACCGGGAAGTTGCAATTGCATTTTTCAACGGTTATGGTACAGAATTGAATTTATTCCGTCCTGGCGGAAGAGATGATGATTACAGGGCTGATCTCGAATACCTTGCAAAAACTACATTCACGCTCAGACAAAACAACGATGCATTTCTCGACAAAGGCTGGACCCCGCTGATAACGACAACCGTTGATAATGTTTTTGTCAATAAATGGGTTTCAGGGGAAAAAACGATTTATACGGTATTGAATATGAGGCCTGAAGGATTTGAAGGTAAATTATTCGGTTTGGATAAAACAGATGGGAAACACTATGTATCACTGTGGAATCATGAAAACATTGCTCCGGTTACCGAGAACGGGATTACTTACGTTCTGGCAAGAGCTGATAGTTGGCCGGCTTCTTACTCGGGTACCCGCAAAGAAGGATCGCTGGATTGCATTGCTGAATTTCCATTTTTATTAAAATCAGAAGTGAAAGGAGATTCCATCTCTTTAAGAGCCCCGGGGAAGAGTAAAATTATTCTCTGGAAAGGCAATCCTTCATACAAGACTGATTTTAAAGANTTTAAGACATTTACAGACACAATTGTCAGGATAAAAGACATTTTCGGCTATTATGAAGGAAAAATTGTGGTACAACTGGTTGAAAATAAGCATCTTCTCGACGAAAACATCCTGTTTGTCAAAGGCGGGAAACCCTGGCTGATAAGTGCGATATTACCGACAGTAAGGGCTACAGGGATCGCACCTGACATGATTCTTATACCCGGAACCAGGTTTTCTTATGAAGTGACCACAGGAGAAGACTTCATGCCATATCCGGAAGTCAGCGGGATGACTGTTAAGGTTGATAGTTTTCTGATTGATAAATATCCTGTTACAAATGCTCAGTATTATGAGTTTCTTCAAAGCACAGGTTACAAACCGACAGATACAACCAGGTATCTCAGGAACTGGGAGTATGATATTTATAAGCAAGGCCAGGAAAGATACCCAGTTGTCTATTTGAGCTATGAAGATATGAGGAATTATGCAAAATGGGCAGGAAAGAGACTCCCAACTCAGGCTGAATGGCAACTTGCTGCACAGGGAACTGATAAAAGGAAATGGCCATGGGGTAATGAATTTCATGGCACCCTGTGCAACAATGCATTTAATAAACTTACTCCTGTCGATGCTTTCTCAAAAGGAGCAAGCCCTTATGGAGTAATTGATATGGTTGGCAATGTCTGGCAAATGACAAATGACCTGTACTTTAACGGATCATATTATTTTACTGTTATAAGAGGAGGGAGTTACTACCGTCCTGATTCAAGCTGGTGGTACATTCAGGGTGGACCCCAGCCTCTCGATAAAACCCAGATAATGCTTCTTGTTTCACCAGGATTTGACAGGAATGCAACTGTCGGATTCAGGTGCGTAAAGGATGTAGACAGCANGAACTTCAGAGGAAAAAAATAGCTTATTCTTATACTCACCCACCAGCCCCCAATCTGCTTGCATAAAGAAGCTGAGATTGTTTATTTACACCTTCAGTTTCTTTTCAATCTCATTGATTTGATTTCTGAAATGCTTGTCGGTGTCGATAAGATTGTTGACAGTCTTGCAAGCATGCAATACTGTTGCATGATCCTTACCTCCGATATGTGAACCGATACTGGCCAGTGATGCCTTTGTGAGGCTCTTGGAAAAATACATCGAAACCTGCCTTGCCTGAACAATTTCTCTTTTCCTGGTTTTTCCCTGGATAAGATCAATCGGGATCTTGTAATAATCACAAACAATTTTTTGAATGTAATCAATAGTTATCTCTCGTCTTGATGTGCTTACTAGTTTTTCAACCATCTGCTGGGCCAGATCGAGGGTGATCTCTTTCCTGTTCAGGGTCGATTGGGCATAGAGCGAAATAAGGACTGCTTCAAGCTCCCTTATATTGTTCGATATGTTGGCAGCAAGGTATTCGAATATTTCATCGGGTAATTCAATCCCGTCATTATAAGCTTTCTTCTTTAGTATTGCCAGCCTGGTCTCATAATCAGGTCTTTGAAGGTCAGCCTGTAAGCCCCATTTGAACCTCGACAGAAGTCTTTGTTCCATTCCCTGGAGTTCAACAGGTGGCCTGTCGCAAGTAAGGATCAGTTGTTTCCCTGACTGATGAATATGATTGAAAATGTGGAAAAAAGTATCCTGGGTTTTTTCCTTACCTGCGAATTCATGGACATCATCAAGTATCAGAACATCAATCATCTGGTAGAAATGAAGGAAATCATTCTTATTGTTGTTCCTAACGGATTCCACAAACTGAGTCTGGAATTTGTTTGCATTAACATACAGCACAACCTTATCGGGATGTTTTTCCTTTACAAGTATACCTATAGCCTGAGCAAGATGTGTTTTACCAAGACCTGAATCGCCATAAATCATAAGCGGATTGAAGGCCGTGCCCCCTGGATTATTGCCAACTGCAATTCCTGCTGATCTGGCAAGCCTGTTGCATTCACCCTCAACATAATTATTAAAATTGTAATCGGGATTCAGCTTCGGATCAAAATGCACTTTCTTTATCCCTGGAATTACAAATGGATTTTTTATTGATGGTTGAGTGACATCAAAAGGGACCTGTACAGGTTTATTATGAAGATCTGTCTTGTTTCTTGAAGGATATCTTACTGTATAGGGCTTCCCATCGGAGTAATTAGCATTTTCAAGCACCACGTTATATTCGAGCTTGGCATCTGCACCAATTTCGCGTCTGAGTGTTTTCCGGAGGATATCGATATACTGTTCTTCCAGGTATTCATAAAAAAACGGACTTGGAACCTGAATTGTGAGAATATTGTTTTCAAGCTTTAATGGAATAATAGGTTCAAACCAGGTCTTAAAACTGACGGATGGAATAATGTCTTTTATTATTTGCAGACAGTTATTCCAGACATCATTGTGCGTTTTGTTCATGAAAGTTATTTGTTATTAGTTCTAAGGTCTTAAGTCAAGCTGATTCAGACAGCAATATTTGTAAAAAAAAAACTTAAAAAAAAAATTTTTTTTGCTTGGTTTTTACAAAAATAGTATATGGTTTTAACCAT
>WSSedA1B3DRAFT_1000037_pt1 | contig 35410 bp, 29 predicted proteins | sample WetSurSiteA1Bulk_FD_9468 | JGI IMG/M metagenome (IMG submission 9468)
GCTATTTCAATATCCGGTGTAATTCCGCCTCCGTCTTTTACAGCCCTGCCATTCCTTGTTTTGAATTCCGAAATCAGGGAATCGGGAATTATACCGACACTACCATCCTCGTTAGGATGTGAAAAATCGAGCGCCTGGATGCACCTTCCGCTTGGGATGTAATATTTTGCAGTTGTTAATTTAACCTGGGAGTTATAGCTCAGGGGACGTGTTATCTGGACGAGCCCTTTTCCATAGGATCTCTGGCCGACAATGACACCCCTGTCAAGATCCTGGATCGCCCCGGCGACAATTTCAGCAGCTGATGCTGAACCTCTGTTTATTATGACAGCCAGTGGAATCTTTTCATCAACAGCTGATTTTGTTGTTTTGAATGCCTCATCGAACTGCTTTACTTTCCCTTTTGTTGATACTATCTCATTTCCGGGAGGGACAAAAAGATTTACAATATCCACAGCCTCAGTCAGAAGTCCTCCGGGGTTCCCCCTGAGGTCAAGAATTATCTGTTGAGGATTATGAGCTTTAAGTGAAACCAGCGCATTCTTAACTTCTTCTGAACAGTTTTGAGTGAAATTGGTGAACCGGATATATCCTGTTTTCGAATCGACCATTCCGTAATAAGGAACGGTTGGCACAATTATTTTTTCCCTTTTCACGGAAAAGTCCATTTCCACACCGTTTCTTTCGACAGTAAGTTTTATTACAGTTCCAGGATTCCCTTTTAGCTTGTCACTTACCTTATCATCGGATAACCCCTTCAGTGAGATCCCGTCAGCTTTTTTAAGGAGGTCGCCGGTTTTGAGGCCTGCAACATCAGCAGGAAAGCCTTTATAAACAAGAGCAACAACCACATATTCACCACCGCCTCTTACAAGGGAACCTATACCTCCGTACTTACCGGTGGTCATAAAAGAGACCTCATCACTTTCTGATTCAGGGTAATATACCGTGTAAGGATCAAGAGTTTTAAGCATATTGTCAATCCCTGTCTTTACAAGTTTGTCAGGGTCTAAATCGTCGACATAAAATGTATTAAGCTCCCTGAAGAGAGTAAAAAAGATATCAAGGTTCTTAGCAATCCTGAAATCCCTTGTCTCCTGTGTGGAAAGAAATGCAGCGCTTAATAGGGCTGTAATCAGTACAGCACCAACAATTGCAAGTCTTACGGAACGTATTTTTTTCATAAAAGAATTTTATTTATCTGAAGTGCGAAAATAACAAGAAAATACTGCAATGAACCTGAGTTTGAAATATTTAAAACAATTTTAACACTTTTTCTGTTTTTGTCTTATGTTGTCACAAAGCTTTTCAATTACTTCACCGATTGATTTCTCAATGGTTTTAAAATCAGCTGCAGTATCGAGCCGGTAGATTACAATGAATGTTACCTGGATCTTTTCCGTATCCAGAAAACCGTAAAGAGGCTGTTTCATTTTCCGGTATGCCTCTCTTATCCTTCTTTTTATAAGATTCCTGGTGACAGAAAGCCTGATTAGCCTTTTCGGTACGCTAACTGCCACCTGAGCCGGGGACGGAATAGTGACACTGGTCAAAATCCAGACTACCTTGAATAACTCTGTGTAAAAAATATTACCGGCCTCAAATATCTCTTCAATCAGTTTAGTCCTGCATAGTCTTTCATTCTTGCTGAATGTTTGCCTTTCAACTCTGTTCATGATGCCAAAATCGGTTATCTCCGGAATATTGAATAAGATCCTGACTGGGCCGGGGTTGACTGAAGTGCTGATTATTTATTACCTGCAGTTTTTATTGTGCTCTTTGAGAAAATCATCAAGAGCCATAGTCATTGAGGGAGCTTTGGGATTGGGTGCATTAATGTCGAGCCTTAGTCCTTCATGCTCAACAGCGCTGGCTGTAGTTGGTCCGAATGCAGCTATTTTAATATCTCCCTGGACAAAGTCCGGGAAATTCTCTTTAAGGGATTTGATTCCTGTGGGGCTGTAGAAAACCAGAATGTCGTAATCAAAATCATTGACATTTGTAAAATGACTGCTTATGGTCTTGTATAAGGTCCCAATGGTGTATTTAATGCCGTGTTTATCAAGCATATCAGGTATTTCTGCATTATGTGGTTCAGGAAGCGGAACAAAAAAAGTATCATCCCTGTGTTTGATAATTACATCAATAAGATCCTGGAATTTTGCCTTTCCATGGAAGATCTTGCGCTTTCTGTAGACAATATATTTCTGGAGATAAAATGCTACGTTTTCCGTAATGCAGAAATACTTCATGGTATCAGGAACGGTAATCCTCAATTCATTGCAGATCCTGAAAAAATGATCAATTCCGGTTTTGCTGGTAAAAATAACCGCTGTAAAATCAAGGATATTGATCTTTTGCTGGCGGAAATCTTTTGATGTAACCCCTTCAACCTCGACAAAAGGTTTAAAATCAATTTTCAGATTGTATTTTTTAGCCAGATCGAAATATGGAGATTTCGGATTATTCGGTTCTGGTTGAGATACAAGAATTTTCCTTATTTTCAACTCTTTAGAAATTAAATATTACTTTCTTAGAAGATTATTCTCCTTATCAATCAAGACCTGTGAAATATTTCACAAGTATTAAAACTGGTAAAATTTCCAGCGCACAAAGGTACAAAATCAAATATAATATTGACATATTCCGCTTTATAAATATTAAAAGCAGCCTCGTGACACGATATAAATAAAAGATAGTCACTACTATAGCCCCTATTACAAAAAAAACCTGGGGAGTAGAGAAAACCGTATAAACCAACAAGATTACTATTCCAAATAACAGAACAGAGGAGAATCTGTACGAATGGTATATTGTAAGAAGATACTCGTTGAATACGTCGGATTCACCGCTGAGGTTGCCGGCTGCAAGACATATAAGATGACGGGATGTGATATTAAAAATCACTATTCCCAATGAAATGAGCATAAACAAAAACGGGCGGATTCCTGACGGAATAAAATCATACCATTCAGCTGCGCAGAACAAAAACAATCCGATGATCATAAACGAAACAAAATTCAGAATTGTCGACTGCCAGGTAAACAACGATCCGACATTACGCGATGAGGATTCATTTATTCCTCGGAATAGCAAAAACCTTGTAAGCTCCGTAAATATGTTTTTGGTAGTTGTCCTTAGTATCAGCCAGAGGTAAGCCGATAGAAAAATAATTACAATAATCCAATCGTGATGAAGAGGCCTTTCAGGCAGATCTATTCCGTCTTTCAGGTTCCTTATTATTGTCGTCTCCTTCAACCGGTATGGCGTTTCACTCTTTTCGGCCAGATGAAAAGGCAGCTGTGATGAGGGAAGGTGCTCCAGGTTTCTAATAAAGCTTAAAGAATCATAAAATGTAACATCTGCAATGCTGTTCCTGGAACAGACCGATGTTGTATCAGTTATTACAAATTCCTGGGATTCGGAAATTTTCCTTTTCTGTCTGGCTAACTCTGCAGTGATATGAGCAGGCACTTCATCAAGTTTCCGGAATACTGAATCTGGAATGAGATTATCAGTATTTATCCGGATAACAAGCCTTGGTTTTATTGTATCCTGTGTGATGAAGCCTGTTATCATAAACTTTTGCGGAATAAACCACAAAAGTAATCATTATTAGGATTTACCAGACAGATTTATGATAAACCGGATTATCAGAAATATTCGTTAGTGCTTCCGGAAATATCTGCCAGGATATTATTTGCCAGCCTGCTTGCACCGATCCGGAACAGCTTTTTTCCAAGCCAATCCTTACCAAGGCAGCTGTCAACTAAATGGTAATAGGTTAATGCGTCTGAAGTNGTTACAATTCCGCCGGCAGCTTTGAATCCAACCCTGATGCCGGTTTCTGCGTAAAAATCATTTATAGCCCTGCACATTATAAAAGCTGCTTCAGGTGTTGCAGAGACTGATGTTTTTCCGGTTGATGTCTTGATGAAATCTGCACCGGCATCCATGGCAATCATAGATGCTTTAAAAATCTGCTCGTTGTTTCCAAGAAGTCCCGATTCAACAATGACCTTGAGGTGTCTTTCTCCAATTGCCTCCTTTATCTCCCGTATCTCATCAGCAACCATCTCAAAATCATTTCCAAGAAAAGCACCGACAGGCATCACAATATCAATTTCATCAGCTCCTGCTTCAACAGCCATCTTGCATTCAGACACTTTAATATTCCTGAATGTCTGAGATGTTGGAAATGCTCCTGCTACCGATACTATCTTTACATTTTTTACAGTGAGCTTCTCTTTAACAACCGAAACATAATTCGGGTAAACACAAATAGCTGCAACATTTGGAATATTAGAAAACCTGCCTGAAAAACTATTGACTTTTCCTGTAAGGTGCAGTATTTGACTTTTGTTATCAGTGGTATTCAGGCTGGTCAGATCAATCGAATTAAGGATACTCATCAGCAGGCGTTTATCGGGAACTTCGGATGCAATTGAACTGACAGTTTTAAGACCTTTTTTTATTTCGGCTTCTGAAGGGCATTGCTTGATAAGTTTTTGATACAGCTTAGTCATATAACTTTTCGTTATTTAATCGAACAAAGGATAATAAAAAGAACGGGTTTAATATAATGCTTTTTGTTTTCATAATTATTTTAAATGCAATTTTATGTTGCATAAAAGCTGCAAAATTCCCCGGTTCAGGTTTTGCCTGACAGATTATTGTTTCTGGCCAGCGAGGCAAAAATTCCAAGTATGCAAAGCACGGAAAATATCATAAATCCTGTTCGCATTCCAGCGATAAGACCAGGATATGTTTCAGGCATAATAGCCCGTTGTCCGATATAGACAGCCAGGAGCATCATTGCTATACCCATACTGAGCATCTGCCCAACCATCCGCATTGTACCAACCACACCCGATGCGACACCAAGATGTTTTTTCTCCACAGAACTCATAATNGCATTGGAATTAGGAGAGGAAAAGAGGGCGAATCCGATGCCCATAATAATCAGTAGTCCTGCAATAAGATAAATAGGACTGGCTTCATTTATAAAGCAAAGAAGAATTAATCCTGTTGCCGTAAGCCCCATCCCGCATGAAGCGATAACTCCCGGATTGTATTTATCGGACAATTTGCCTGCCGGTGATGATAAAAGTGCCATCATTACAGGCTGAGATATCATAACCAGTCCTGCGGTCCGGGAATCGAGTCCTTTAAGATACTGAAGGTACAGACTGATAAAAAAACCGGTAGCTGAGGTAGCCGAGTAATGTATAAGGGCAGCTATCCCTGAAAAAGCGAAAACCCTGTTATGAAGGACCAGTTTTATATCGAATACCGGATTTGATATACCTTTTTCGTAAAGGAGGAAAAGCAAGCCAAGCATTATTCCACTTCCCAGGAAAATCCATCCAGCAGCTGAGGGAAGCTTTGAGAAACCATACATAAAAGAGGCAAGAGAGATTCCGTAAATAACCGATCCGCGCCAATCGAATTTCTCTCCTTTTGCCTCTGCCCATTCAGGTTTCATCTTTTTAAAAATAAAATACAAAGATGCTATTCCGAGAGGAACAAGAAATGCAAATATACTTCGCCATCCGAAATACTGCGTCAGCAAACCACCAACTACGGGACCACCAGAAAGACCGGTATAGACAGCGGTTATATTAATTCCCATAGCTCTTCCTCTCTCTCCGGGCCCGAAAACAGAAGTAATAATAGCCAGACTTGTTCCGAAAATCATTGCTCCTGCGATTCCCTGAAAAATCCGCAAGATCAGCAGGGATTCAAAATTCCATGAAAAAACGATAAGGAAGGTTGATACTGTAAACAGAATTATTCCCCAGGTGAAAATTCTTTTTCTCCCTATAATATCAGCAAGCCTGCCGAAGGGGAGAAGAAAGATAGCTGATGAGAGAATGAAGCTGCTGGCAATCCAGCCAAGTTCAATGGCGCTGGTATTAAGATCTTTGCTTATCGATGGCAGCGCGAGGTTAATGGCTGAACTAAGGAAAGGAGTAAGAAAAGCTGCGAAGGCTGTGACAAGTAAAACAGATTTCTTCAGTATTTTTTCATCAATAAGTGGACTAGTTTTTTGCATAATGACTTATTCTTTGTTTCGGGTATCAATTATTATTGTAACGGGACCGTCATTATGAATTTCGACCATCATCATCGCGCCAAACTCCCCGGTACCTGCCGGTTTGCCCAGCAATTCTGAGATTCTGATTACGAACTTTTCATAAAGCGGAATGGCAATTTCCGGAGGTGCAGCTCTTATATATGAGGGTCTGTTTCCTTTTTTTGTTTTTGCATGCAGGGTAAACTGACTTACAACGATGATATCTCCCCCAGTTTCCAGGATAGGAAGATTCATCACACCATTGCTGTCGTTGAATATTCTGAGCTGAACAATTTTGTTACTAAGCCATTCAATGTCCTCCTGGTTGTCAGCTTCCTCAATGCCTATGAAAACTACCAGTCCTGCATTTATTTCAGAAAGCACACCCATATTAGTTCTGACAGATGCACGTTTTACTCTTTGTATAACAGCTTTCATCGCCGTGGATAAATCAAGTGATCAAATATATACATTCAATTTAAAAATCACCTAAATGATGTTTTATATTATCTTTGGCGCAGATTACTGATTTTAAATGGATTTTATCACTATTGTTGCTGTCGCCTTTGGTTTGTCTTTCGACACGTTTGCAGTTTCGCTATCCTATGGAGTAATTCAAAACAAGATCTTATTCAGACAGGCAATTCGCATAGCTTTGGTTCTAGCATTTTTTCAGGCAGGATTACTCGTCACCGGTTACTTTTTAGGTTCTTTTATCAGTGATGCTGTTAAAGCCGCCGATCACTGGATTGCTTTGATTCTACTTTCATTTCTTGGGATAAAAATGGTAGTTGAAGGACTCAGGAGAGATACAACTGTTGAGTTAAAAGATTACAGTAAACCTCTCTCTTTAATATCAGTTGCAGTAGGAACAAGCATAGATGCCTTTGCGGTGGGAATTAGCTTTGCTCTTTTAAATATAAGGATCTGGTATTCAGGGATAATCATCGGAATAGTCACCTTCATTGCCTCAATGACTGCAATAAGAATAGGAAAATCAGCCGGCGACAGGCTCGGAAACAAGGTTGAAATAATTGGCGGCCTGATTCTTGTCGCGATCGGGATAAAAATATTCCTGGAACATACTTTAGGANGTTAATTTTCAAGAATTTTTTTTACTCAATGTTCCACAGTGGGGTTACANAGGCCGCAGAGCAAAACATCAGTATGAATCTCTGNGGAACTCCTTATAAGCTCTTCATAATTTTGATCTGATTATTCGAACGGAATCATAAACCTTTCCCTGTTTTTGAAGACTGCCATCTCCTTATAACCGGCACTTTTCAGAAGATCATATGCCTCATCAAAATATTGTCCTACTCTTGAGGGCATATGGGCATCAGAATTTACACATACCGGAACATTTTCTTCCCTGAAAATATTCAAAAACTTCCTGTCAGGATAAAAATCCATTATCGGACGATTCCTTCCATTGGTATTGACCTCAACAGCAACATCATGCAGCCTGAAACTTTTTGCAAGTTTCCTGTAAAGTGGTTCGGGGTCCGAAGAGGGTTTAAAACCATAGATTCTTATAAGATCACAATGAGCGATAATGTCGAAAAGTCCTGAAGCTGCCGCAGCACTTACATTGTCAAAATATACCTCAAACAAGGTGTCGATGTTTTTTCCAACATAAAATTCGGGACCCATATCAACAGTCAGATCTCCAAGATAGTGAACTGATCCGATGACATAATCAAGGTTTATTGAATCAAGAAATGAACTTATCTCCTTTTCTTTTCCCGGGAAAAAATCGACCTCAAGACCGGTTCTTACCTTAATGTTAGTTGTATTTGTGCTCAATGACTGAATATGATCCAGATAGGGTTTTACTTCTGATCCGCTCATGCTCCAGTTGAGCGATTCCCTGAAGAGAGTCAGGTGTTCAGAAAAACCGATCTCTTTTAATCCGGCGGCCACAGCCGGAGAAATGTAATCTCCGGGTTCTGATTTGCCATCACTGAACCTCGAATGTATATGATAATCAGTCTTGTAAATCATTTTGCTATAGTAAGTTACATGTTTTGAAAATCGAATTTTCAAAGTAGGCCTAAATTTCTTAATAAAACAAATTATCGCATTATAAAGTAATCCGGAAAATAATAACTTTGTAAAAAACTCACGATTGTGGATATGAAAAACAACCCCTGTGTTTGCGAAAAATGTGATTTCAGGGATGTGGTGTTTTCAACTCTTGATGATCAAAGCATCGAGGAATTATGCAAACATAAAGAAGAACTCTCATATCATAAAGGTGAAATAATTAACCTCGAAGGTGAAAAAATTACTGATTTTAAATATTTGAAAACCGGTCTGGTTAAGCTTTACAGACGTTCGAGCAATGGAGAAGAACAGGTAATAACCATTACAAGACCTTTTGAGTTTGTAAGCAACATGAGCATTTTTTCGGAGGATAAATACAAATACTCCGTTTCGGCCCTTGAAGACTCAGAGGTTTGCTCCGTAAAGCTGGATTACATTAAAAGTCTATTCCTGAAAAACGGTGGTTTTGCAAGTGGCCTTCTGACAAAGATCTCATCGATCAATGATAAGATAATTAATCAGACTCTGGATATCAGACAGAAGAACCTGGCCGGAAGAGTGGCATATGTCCTGCTCTATTTTACAAAGGATATTTATAAATCAAGGATATTTGACATTCCTGTTTCGAGGAAAGAGATTGCTGATTATATCGGCATGAGTACGGCAAATGTCATCAGGACTCTATCAGACTTTAAAAGAGACGGGATAATTAATGTTTTTGGCAAAACCATTGAAATTGCCAATATTGACAAACTGGAGATAATTTCAAAAAGAGGATAATACCCCCCCAACCCCCCCCTGTCAGGGGAGCATTTCTTTTAATTAAATGAAGAATCCCCTATGGGGGGCAGGGGACAAAAACAATTTTATGAGAAGCAGACTCTTTCTGTCAGGAATTCTTCTGATTTCCACCGTTCTTTCGGCTCAGCCCGGCCAACCTGAACGGTCATCCAGTAAAGAACCAAAAAAGGAACTATATAAATTATCCGGATTCAGACATGGTGTCAGTTTCTTTCCACTAGTGAAATTCTCATCGGTTCAGTATATACCAACAGATACCCTCGATTTCAGCAAATATCATTCGCTGGATGTAATTTACTCATGGCTCAGGAAATGGGAAAAGGAGTATCCGGATTTTATTGATCTGTATGAAGTCGGGAAAAGTTTTGAAGGAAGACCGATCCTGCAGATGACCATTACAAATAAAAAATCTGGAAAAGAGACTGACAAGCCTGCTGCCTTTTTCGAAGGAGGAAGGCACAGCGGGGAAATCACAAGCTCAGAATGCGTAATGTGGATGGCGCAATATCTGCTGACGAATTATGGAATTGATCAGGATGTTACGCATCTTATCGATACCAAAACGATATATTTGAAACCTGTTAATAATCCCGACGGACATAACCTGTACCTAAATACATCGCAAAGCAACAGGAGTACTGTCAGACCCGAGGATAGCGATGAAGATGGTCTTCTTGATGAAGATGCACCGGAAGATCTTGACAATGACGGGATGATTCTTACAATGAGGTGGAAGGACGAAAAGAAAGGAAATCTTATTCCTGATCCAAAAGACACAACAGGNNGGGTTATGAAACGGGTTCCGGCCGGGCAGGGTATTTATCTTTCATCCTCCGAAGGACTTGACAATGACGGCGACGGACGTATAAATGAGGATGGAATAGGAGGTCTCGATCTCCACAGAAATTATCCTGAGAACTGGAGACCCGAATCGGAAAAGACAGGCCGGGGTTACACACAGGGAGGGGCGGGTGAATTTCCAATGAGCGAGACTGAAACAAGGGCAGTTGTAGATTTCCTTCTGACTCATCCTAATGTTTCTGTTGTTAACTCGATGGACACCAGTGTTCCAATGCATCTCAGACCACCTTCCACTTCTCCTTCTGATGAAAGAATGTATCCTGAAGACCTTTATTGGTATAAAATTTTCGATGAGATAGGCAGAAATATCACCGGTTATAAGAAGGCCGGAGATGTATATAATGATTATGGCGGAGGAAATCCGCTTTTTGGTCACGGACCTGATTTCGGTTACTGGTATTACGGATCGATTTGGTATGGCGATGAGATCTGGAACGGGGCAAGATACAAAGATTACAATAACGATGGAGATACTAACCAGATAGACATGCTAATGTGGGATGATGAAGAAAATGGAGGAGAAGGATTTATCGAATGGAAACCATTTAAGCATCCGGTTTATGGTGATATAGAAATAGGGGGATTCAACTTAAAGTTCTTTTCCCAGAATCCTCCTTCAGGACATCTGGAACCATGGGTCAGAAATGAAGCGATGTTTAATATTGAAATGATAAAATATCTGCCTGAGCTTGAGTGGGGGAATATTGAAGTAAAAAGAATAAAAGCATATAAAGCTGATTCGGCCGACTACAGGATTAAGATCAGCATTATGAACAAAGGGAAACTGCCAACGGCTCTGAAGCAGGCACAACTCGTAAAAATTGTAAGAGATGACAGGATCGAGCTTGAGTTTGATACAACCGGCTCTGTTAAAAGCAAACCGGGTTTCAAGGTTATTGAAGAAAAGAAGGTTTTACCGGGGAGGGCCGGAGGTGGAATGTATGATGATACGGAAAGAGGGGAGCAGCTGTTCAGGACATCAAAAAGCATCCCTTTTACAAATGGGGGATCAACTTCAGATGTCGTTTTTACTATAAGGCTTTTTAACAAAATGGAACTTAAAGGGAAAGCTAATATGTTTTCCACAAGAGGAGGTATTCTGAAAGACAAAGAATTTATGATCAAATGAATATTTAAATCAAAATAATGGCTATGAAAATGGAAAAACTCAGTGTCAGCGACATTCCCAGAAGGCAGTTTTTGAAAATGAGCCTTAAGGGAGGAGTGCTTATTGCGGCAACTCCGGCTTTATTAACCCAGCTCATATCATGCAGTAAGGGAGTTAAGGGATCTTCAGGTCTTGATATCGACAGAGAAACCCTCGATAAGGTTATTGCAAAGGCTCTGGAAAAGGGCGGCGACTTTGCAGATGTTTACCTTGAAAACAGGATCTCCCGGCAGATAGTTATGGAAGAATCAAAATTCAAAAGCGGCTTGTATGGCATAAGTCAGGGAGCAGGTGTAAGAGTAATTTCCGGCAATAAAACAGGGTACGCATATACTGATGAAATAACTGAAGAGAAACTTCTGAGAGCAGCTGAAGTTGCCTCATTCGTTGCGGCTAATGGGAACAAGGTGATCCCTGTTGGAATTTCTGTAGCCAGCCGTCCTTCATTTGTGTCAGTTAGGCAGCCTCTTGGGGAGATTGCTGATGAAAAGAGGATTGAGATCATAAAAAGGGCCGATCAGGCTGCCAGGGAGTATGATCCCAGGATAAAAATGGCCCTGATTGATTATAACGATGAAGTAAGGAGCAGGGTTATCGCAAACAGTGAAGGTATTTATCTGAGGGATGAGCTTCCGCTTTTGTTTTTTATTGTGCAGGCTATGAGCGATGATGGTAAAGCAAGACATATGTCGCGTGAAAGACTGAGCCAGCATTCAGGTTTTGAAATATTTGAAAAGGTGACACCTGAAACTGTTGCAAAAAATGCTGCAAGAGAAGCTGTTGCAATGCTTGCAGCAGGTGATGCACCAGCAGGGATAATGGATGTTGTGATGCAGAACGGTTGGGGAGGAGTGCTTGTTCATGAAGCTGTTGGTCATCCGCTCGAAGCTGATAATATAGCCAAAAAGATTGGTGCTTTCACAGGAAAAATGGGAAAAAAAGTAGCTGCCGAATGCTTTACAATGGTTGATGATGGTACCCTTCCAAATTTCAGGGGAACAATAAATTTTGACGATGAGGGTACTGAAGCAAAACGGAATGTTCTTATAGAAAAAGGGGTACTTAAGGCTTTTATGACTGATGTTTTAAGCGCCAGGCAACTCTCAATACCACTTACAGGAAACGGAAGACGCGAATCATTCAGGTATATTCCTATTCCAAGGATGACAAATACTTATATTGATACAGGAAAAGATAATCCCGAAGACATTCTTTCATCTACAAAAAAGGGCATATACGTTCAGAGTCTCAGCGGAGGAAGCGTAAACCCGGTTACGGGTGTTTTCAATTTCACATGCCGTGAGGCTTATCTTATCGAAAACGGGAAAAAGACAACTCCTATAAAAGGAGCTACTCTTATCGGTTCGTGTATGGACGTTATATCAAACATTGATGCGGTCGGTAATGACCTTGATTTTGGTCCGGGGATATGCGGCAAGGGACAATCGGCAGAAGTTACTGCCGGAATGCCTACCGTAAGGATCAGAGGAATAAATGTCGGTGGCAGCAAAGGCTAATTAATCTTATAAAAAAATGAACATGAATTATATAGAGCTAACAGAAAAACTTGTTAAAAAATGCCTCAGCCTGGGAGCAGATGCAGCAGAGGTATATCTTGAGACGAACAGAAACTTATCAGTCCAGGTTTTGAATTCGGAAATTGAAACTGTCGAGGAAGCCTCTTCCCAGGGTGTCGGATTCAGGGTACTTACCGGAGGTAAAATGGGATTCAGCCACTGCAACGATTTCAGCGACAGATCGCTTGAAGATACAATATCTAAAGCTATAGAATTTGCCAGGTTGTCAACACCTGATGAAAATAATGTTCTTCCCGACAATAAAGGGATTACGGAAGTAGCAGATTTGTATGATGCCGGAATTAAAGCTGAGACTATGGATAAAAAAATCAAAATGGCCTTAGACCTTGAGAAAATGGCAATGATGACTCCGGGGATAACAAAAAGTTCCGGAGCAGGCTATGGTGAGGGTGAATCAGAAGTTTTTGTTGCAAATTCAAACGGGATACTTAAAAATTACAAATCATCAGCATGTTCTCTTGGCGTGTCAGTAGTTGCTGAAAAGGGGGAACAGAAAAATACCGGAGATGAATATTGCTCCAGGGTATTTTTCTCTGACCTGCTTTCACTCGAAAAGATTGCGTCATCTGCTTCACGTAAAGCTCTTGAATTAATCGATCCGGTGATGATAAGCACACAGAAAGCTGCCGTCATTTTTGATCCGGATGTTGTTAGATCTCTGATTGGTGGCATAATAACCTCCCTCAATGGAGAAAGAGTCATTCAGGGAGCAAGCTTTATGAAAGATTATTTGAACCGGCAGTTTGCATCCCCTTTAATAACTATTATTGATGACGGGACAATTAACAAAAGCCTTGGAAGCGCTCCATTTGACGGAGAAGGGGTACCTACCAGGAAGATTATTCTGATTGAAAACGGAGTTATCAAGAATTTTATTTACAATACCAAAGCTGCAAAGCGTGCCGGAGTTGAAAGCACTGGAAGCGCTTCAAGGGGTGGATTCAGCAGCCTTCCCGGGATAGGAACCCATAAAGTCTATATGCAACCCGGAAAATATACACCTGAAGAAATAATAAAGAATACCAAAAAAGGTATTCTCCTTAAGGAGGTTACGGGTTATGGAGTAGACCCGGTCAGTGGAAATTTCAGTGGCGGGGCAAGCGGTCTGTGGATAGAAAACGGCCAGGTTGTGCATCCAGTAAAGGGAGTTACTATCGCTGGGAAAGCACTTGATATTTTTAATGCTATCGATATGACGGGCAACGATATCGATATGAGCAGAACTTTTGCAGCTCCGACAGTCAGAATTGCTGAAATGCAGATCGGAGGTAAATAATCTTTGTTTTTTTGAATTCATCAAAAAAATATACTTTTAAGGTCTTAAAATTTCAGAAAATGGTTTCAAATAAAAAGCAGAAGATCATGGCAGAAGTCAAAAAAACAAAAGGAGTGATTGCAATCCTTACCGGAGGAGGAGATGTCCCGGGGCTTAACCCGGCCATAAGAGCCGTAACTATCAGGGCTAACAGAGAAGGATACAAGGTAATAGGCCTCCGCAGAGGATGGGCAGGAATAACAGAACTTATCAGGGACAACAAAGCTGATAACAGTAATTGTTATCAGATCCTGACAGATGAAGAAGTAAACAAGGCAGGCCGGACCGGAGGTACTTTTCTGCATACTTCACGCACCAGGCCAAGTCATATGGCAAAATCAACAGTACCTGAACATCTTCAGAGTACCTATAATGCAGAAGTGAATGACCTTACCCCTGAAGTGATCAAGAATCTCGAATGGCTCGGAGTTGATTATCTGATACCAATCGGCGGAGATGATACATTAAGCTACGGAGTTCACCTCTATAAAAAGGGAGTAAAGGTTGTGGCAATTCCCAAAACCATGGATAATGATGTCCCGGGTACAGATTACTGCATCGGCTTCAGTACATGCGTTACAAGGACAATTCAGATGACCAACAGCCTTAGGACCTCAGCAGGATCGCATGAAAGGCTTCTTGTTCTGGAAGTTTTCGGAAGATACGCCGGATTTACAGCAATGTTGCCGACCATGGCCGGAGCTGCAAACAGATGTGTTATTCCTGAATATGAGTTTGATATTGATCAGCTTGCTCAGCTCCTTATAGAGGACAGAAACCATAATCCCAGCAAGTATTCAGTTGTCCTCGTTTCAGAAGGTGCAATGTTTAAAGGCGGGAAGATGATCTTTGCAGGACAGGAAAAGGACGCATACGGACACGCAAAACTTGGAGGAATAGGCGACCTGGTATCAGACCAGCTTGTGAGCCTATCGGGAAAATATAATAAGGGAAAAACCATAAACACTATTAATCAAAAGCTTGGATATATGGTCCGTGGCGGAGATCCTGATGCTCTCGATTCAATAGTCCCGATGGCCTACGGTAACCTTGCCCTTGACCTTATTCTTAAGGGAGTGCATGGAAGGATAGTAGTATTGAAGAACGGAAGATATGATAATGTTCCAATAGATGTGGTTACAGCTTCGAAAAAAATCGTAAAAGTATCAGAACATTACAATACAGAAAGGTTGAGGCCATTTTATCACAGCTTTGAGATGAAGCCGTTCCTGCTGATGGCATCGGATAATTAGTTTATTTATATCTTGATATATGATTGTACGGGCGTAGCATGCTACGCCCGTACAACATTTATGAGTAACAACTTTTCATTTGAACACAGGCATTGTCATCAAATCTGTCGGAAGCAGATACAAAGTCCTTACTGCTGATGAAAACATAGTTGAGTGTGTTCTTCGGGGCAAGCTGAGGGGGAAAGAGGTACAGACCACAAACCCGGTTGCTGTAGGAGATAAGGTAACTATCGATCCAGGAGCTGACAATAAAAGCGGGATAATCACAGGAGTTCTTGAAAGGAAGAATTATATTCTGCGAAAGGCGTCTAATTTGTCAAAACAATCCCAGATAATTGCTGCTAATCTCGATCAGGCACTTTTAATGGTAACGATAATACTTCCGCAGACCCCTGTGGAATTTATTGACAGGTTCCTAATTACTTCAGAAGCTTACAGAATCCCTGCCAGAATTATTTTCAACAAAACAGATCTTTATCGAAATGATGATCTTGAAAGGATGGAATATCTTATTTCTGTCTATTCAAGGATAGGTTATGAATGCTTCAGGTTATCATTGAATGATGGAACCGGACTTGAAAGTGTTAAAAATGTTCTGAAAGATAAAATAAGCCTTATTTCCGGAAATTCAGGAGTGGGTAAAACCTCGCTTTTAAATATTCTCAATCCCGCCCTTAAATTAAAAACAGCTGAAATTTCCGATTATCACAAACAGGGGAAGCATATAACAACCTTCCCTGAAATGCATAGGCTGCCATTTGGAGGTTTTGCCATTGACACACCGGGAATCAGAGGTTTCGGGGTCGTGGATATGGAGAGGAATGAGATCTACCATTTCTTCCCCGAATTATTTAAAACATCAAAAAACTGCAAATTCTATAATTGTCTGCATCTTGACGAACCAGGATGCGCTGTCAGAAATGCTGTGGAACAGGGAGAAATAGATTCTCTGAGATATAAAAGCTATTTGAGTATTTTAAATGACGAAAATACTAAATACAGGTGAAATTGAGTTAATTAGCATATCAATGTTCACTTTGTCTGACAGCAACACTTGTAATATAAAATGCGGAAATTATTAGTTATTGTCATTACGGCTTTTATGATAATAATAATAGCGAATATTCTCTATTATAAAGGCTTGTATGATAAACAGATAAATTACAGGGTCAAGCTTATGGACCGCCAGGCTCAGATAGTAGGACTTTCAATCGACAGTGCCAATAACGGATTTACCAGCGATCTTCACCAGATCATTTATTCTGAGGATATTTCCCGGTTTTTCTCCGATCAGGAAAGCAGGAACAGGTGCGTTGACCGGATGAAGATTTTTTTCTCAAAATACGAAGATCTTGTCACTGGCATCAAATTGTATGATAATAATAAGAACGAATTTACTTTGAAGAAAGATGAGACAGGAATAAACTGGCTCGAGCAGACATTTATTCTTCACGTGCAGGGTGAGATAGTATCGAGGGAACTTCTATATGAGGAAGGCCACAATTTTGAGTACTATGTGCCTGTTTTAAGGAACGATCTTCCCATTGGCAACATTCTAGTAAATATAGATTATCAAAAGTATTTCAAAGAAACTTTTAACGCTTTTTATTTTCAGGATTACCAGTGGCAATGGGTAATAAGTGACTCCGGGAAAATAATATATGACAACAGCGCTGAAAAGCTGAAATATTCGGAGATGCAAAAGATCATGACAGGACTCGAAAGAGGAGCATCTCAGGAAATAATTCATAAAGCAGAAAGCAATAATACCTCCAGGGAAATTATTTCATCTTACTATTCAACACAGCTTCTTCAAAAAAATCTCGGACTTGTATTTTCTTCACCGACTGAAAACTTCCAGAAATATATTATCCGGAATTCAATCCTTCTTGGATTTGGAACGCTTTTTATTTTCCTTCTTTTGGCCTATTTTTTCTGGAGTCACCTGAAGACACAGAAAGCGCTGATAGAGAAGCTTGATTCATCAGAGAAAATGCTTTTCAGAGTGATCGAAGAGATGCCGGTGGGAGTGATTATTTATAATAAGAAACGTGAAATAATCAAAGCAAACAGAACTGCAGCTGAGCAATATTCATATTCAAGTGTGGCTGATATGACTGGTAAAATACTTCCTGAAGGATCAGTTACAGATGAAAACAATTATTTTTCAAAAAACCTGGGAAGCACTTTCCGTCCTGATCAGTTTTTAATTCTTAAAAAAGAGAACGCTGAACTAATCCTTTTCAGAACCTGTATCCCTCTTAAATTCAAGNGTGAAGATGCAAATATGGAAATGCTGATTGATATAACGACAATTGAATCAGCAAGAAAGCAGGAAGCAAAGGCAAGTACAGCCAAATCGGAATTTCTTGCCAGGTTGAGCTACGAGATCAGGACTCCTCTCAACGGAATTATTGGAATGACAGATATCCTTGAAAAACAAAACCTGCCTGAGGAAGCCGGAAATGCGCTGAGATTNCTTCGCCGTTCTGCTGAAGGACTTTCAAATATTATCAATGAAATTATAGATTTTTCAAAAATTGAATCAGGGAAAATGGTCCTCGAAGAAATACCATTCAGCCTGAGAGAAGAGATTGTTTACTGCTGCGATATTGCAAGAGCCGATATCAATGAATCCCTGGTGAAATTTAATTGTAACGTTGAAGAAAATGTGCCTGATAATGTTATTGGGGATCCTTACAGGTTAAGACAAATACTGACCAATTTTCTTAACCATTCTGTGGAAAATACAGGCAAGGGACAGATTTCCCTGAAATGCAGCTTCAAAGAAGCCCTGGATGGAGTTATAAAGATTCGTTTTGAACTTGCAGATACAGGTAATAGTTTTGACCAGATAACTCTTCAAAAAATATTCGGCGATTATATGAATGTCGAATCAAAGATCCATCAGGAAGATGATAAATCAGGCTTCGGCATAATCCTGGCCAGGCAGCTCGTGGAATTGATGGAAGGTGAGTTTTCGGCAGACAGTCCGTCTGGTCTCGACGGTGAAAATGGGAAAAGGATCATTTTTACAATTTCACTTTATTCAAATGAAAAACCATTAAAGGATCTTCATTATGAAAATATTACATCCACAGGGCAGATAAAAACTCTGGTTATTACCGGAAGTCAGACACGAGATGAAGAAATCATTGGTTCACTGCACAAGGTTGGTCTTACAATGACAGTGACAACATTCCAGAAATCGACAGTGAACCAGATAAAAGCCAATATGAATCATCCTGAAAACAGATATCATCTGGTTGTTATCCATGACGGCAAGGATTTCGATGGATTTGATGCAGCAAAACTGATCTATGACAATAATCTTTCCGCTCAGTTTATAATGATGATTATAAGTTCGAATGATAGAAAAGGGAACCTGTTGAGATGTATTACTTTGGGAATAGATCATTATATTGTAAAGCCTTTTGACATACAGCAACTTTTTGATATCATAAAAAGCAGCTTTAGTCAGATCGACAGGAAGTTGCCTGCCAATGAAAACCTGAAGTCAGAAAGGGAAATTCGTGTCCTGGTAGTGGAGGACAATAAAATGAACCAGAAAGTAATAGGCACTATGTTGAAAAGCCTGGGTCACTCCTATGATTTTGCCGACAATGGTTTTGAAGGACTCATACAGGCAAAAACACGAAGATATGATGTCATCTTTATGGATCTGATAATGCCAAAGATGGATGGTTTTGAATCTGCAAGAAAAATTCTCGAATATGATAATAATCTGCTGATTGCAGCATTTACCGCTGATAATATGCCTGATTCAAAACGAAAGGCAGAACTTTCAGGGATAAAAGAATTCATACCCAAACCTGTAAGAATTGATGATCTGAAAAATTTCTTTTCCAGGTACTTTATCCGGTATTAAAAATGGTCTGTTAAAAATTGTAATGTAAATTGCCGGCTATATTAACTGATGAATAAAGAGGATGTATCAGTCAAAGGCGAAAACAGATATCATCAACTTTCTTAGGCTGGCAGAAAAAGTTCCTGTCATTGATGTGCGGTCACCTTCCGAATTCATCACCGGACACATTCCGGGAGCTTATAACATTCCTTTGTTTAATGATATGGAAAGGGCAATTGTAGGGACTAAATACAAGAAAGAAGGACATATCAAAGCTATACTTGAGGGAATCAGATTATCAGGCACATCGATGCATTTAAAGCTTGGGCAGGCACTTGAGATTTCCAGGAATGGAAAGCTTCTCGTTCACTGCTGGAGGGGAGGAATGAGATCTGAAGCAATGGCATGGCTCTTTTCAATTGGAGATATTGAAACAGAAATCCTGGAAGGCGGTTATAAATCTTACAGGCATTTTGTTCTTGATAATCTTTCGGCAAACAGGAAAATGATAATACTTGGAGGTTTTACCGGAAGCGGTAAAACACATATTTTAAAATATCTGAAAGAATCGGGCCGCCAGGTTATAGATCTTGAAGGACTTGCAAACCATAAAGGATCAGCATTCGGCTCCCTTGGGCAGCTTCCTCAACCTTCATCTGAAAATTTCTCCAATCTGTTGTTCGACAAATTAAAGCATACTGATCAAAACGAACCTGTTTGGATCGAAGATGAAAGTAGGAACATTGGTACAGTTTTTATGCCCGAAGAGTTTTATCTGAAAATGCAGCATAATCCTGCAATAATCCTGCTAATGGACGTAAAAACACGACTTCCGAGGCTGATTGAAGAGTACTCAGGCTATTCTCCGGATGAGCTGTTAGCCTCGGTAATGAAAATCAGTAAACGTCTCGGAGGTGACAGGACTAAAGAGGCGGCAGAGGCTATTCTCAAAGGAGATTATTCGAGAGCAATCGAGATAGCTCTCCAATACTACGACAAATCATATTTATACTGCCTGAAACGAAAACAGGATAAGAACATTTTATATGTTAATACCGATACGGATGATGTAGAAGTAAATGCACGGAAAATACTTGACATTTCAGAAAAAATATTAAGCTGACAGGCAATCAGTTCTGCACTGTCTGATCCGATGCATCAATCCACCTGTACACTTTATCGGAGCGTCTCAGGAAATCGGGTATTTTTATTGAGCAAAACTCTCCTTTTAAAGCTCTTTCAGTTACTTTCAGATCGACGCGGATTTCATCCGCGGTGTATTCAATTACCCCTGTTGAAGGTCCTGTAATTAGGATTGCATCACCTTTTTTAAGATCGCCGTTTTCCAGCTTAATCTCTGCAACATTGAGTTTCCGGAAATAGTTGGTTACCTTGCCAAGGTATACTTTTCTTTTTGTAGCTGCAGAACCGTAGCTGGTGTTCCATTCACCGAGACGCTGCCCCAGGTAATAACCGTCCCAGAAACCACGGTTAAAGACCGAAGAGAGTCTTTCTCTCCAGCCGGATATTTTTTCTTCGCTGTAAGAACCATCTGCAACAGCTCTGACGGCTTCATTATAACATGAAGAGACAGCTTTTACATATTCAGCGGAGCGTGCCCTTCCTTCAATCTTAAAGACCCGGACCCCAGACTCGATTATCTTATCAATGAAACCGATAGTGCAAAGATCCTTGGGAGACATAATATATTCGTTGTCTATTTCAAGCTCGTTTCCTGACTCCTTCTCGGTAACTATATACGATTTACGGCATGTCTGATAGCACTTCCCCCGGTTGGCTGACATGTTGTTTTCATGGAGGCTCAGATAACATTTACCTGATATGGCCATACACAAAGCCCCGTGAATAAACATTTCGATCTTTATCAGTTCCCCCCGGGGACCCCTGATATCCTGTTCTTTTATCTTGGTACTGATTTTTTTTACCTGGTTAAGATTCAGCTCCCTTGCAAGAACAACAACATCAGCCCACTGCGAATAAAACTTCAATGCTTCAATGTTTGTAATGTTGAGCTGAGTGGAGAGATGAACTTCAATTCCTGCCCTGAAAGCATAATTAATCACCGACAGATCGGATGCAATTATTGCCGAGATCCCGCTATCAACCGCAGCATCAACAATCTTGTGCATCTGCTTGATTTCGTTATCGAAAACGACAACATTTACGGTGAGGTAACTTTTAATATTGTGCTTATTGCAAATGCCAGCAATTTTACGGAGATCATCGAGCGAGAAGTTTGCTGAAGAAGCTGCTCTCATATTGAGTTCTTCTGCTCCGAAGTAGACTGAATCGGCTCCGCCCTTTATTGCTGCCATCAGCGACTCATACGATCCAGCAGGGGCCATTATTTCTATATCATTCCGGTTCATCCGGGAGCAAAGTTAATTCTTTTTGCCTGGAATCAGCCTTTGCCGTTTTTCATTATGATCCTGATACAGGTACCCTTCCCTATTTCAGAAGACTTTACGAAGATTCTGCCGTTGTGATATTCTTCAATTATTCTTTTAGCCAGCGAAAGACCAAGTCCCCATCCTCTCTTTTTGGTAGTATATCCCGGATTAAAGATTTTCTTATATGCCGATTTGGGAATTCCTTTGCCAGTATCGTAAATGTCGATTATTGCATATTTCCCTTCCTCTTCTACCCTGATAGTAATCTCACCGTCACCTTCCATTGCATCCATTGCATTCTTGCAAACATTCTCTATCACCCATTCAAACAGTGCGGGATTAACAGGTATGTTGATCTCTTCGTCTGCTGAGAACGGTAAAACAAATAAAACTTTTGAAGAGGACCGGGTCTGAAGGTAATTGACAGAATTCTGAATAAGACTTTTAACATTTTCCACAGAAAGAGAAGGTTTTGAGCCGATCCTTGAAAATCGCTCGGTAACTTTTTCAAGTCTTTTTACATCAAGTGCCAATTCTTTTATGGCCGGAATATCCGGATAATTATTTTGTAGGATCTCAATCCATCCCGACATAGATGTGGTCGGTGTACCAAGCTGATGCGCGGTTTCTTTTGACATGCCAACCCAGACTCTGTTCTGTTCAGCTTTTCGCGACGAACTTAATGCCAGATAGGATGCGAGGATAAAAAGTATGATAAAACCCAGCTGAATAAATGGATAGTATATCAGCTGACTGAGAATAATGCTGTCTTTATAGTATATGCGGTTTGAAAATCCACTTCCAAGATCAATTATTATAGGTTTATTATCCCTCTTCATCTTTTCGAGTTTCGCTCCCATAAAACCGGGATCATCAATTTTTACCTGTCCCAGATTCCTTGTATCTATGATGTTATCATGACCATCGGTAAGAATAACCGGGACCGTATTGTTATTCTGAATAATCGTCAGAAGGAAATCCAGATTCTGAGTTGAATCAGCTATGTTTATCAATCTTGTTGCTTCAGCCCACATTTCAACTTTTTTTCGTTCTTCCGATTTCAGGCTGCGTACAAGAAATTGTGTGTAAATGAGAGAACCGACACCAATAAGTATGGCAAAAAGGAATAGAAAAACCTGCCAATTGCTCTTGTTTCGAAAGATATTCAAGGGTTTGTCTGTTTTAGGTAAAAAAGTACTACTTCTTTTTAAAAATCTTCTTAAAAATGCTCTCCTTCTTCTCAACCGGAGGTTCTGCCTGAACCACAGTTGTATCCGACCCCTCCCATGTTACTCTGAACCGCTTTCTTGAACTTTGCTTTTTGGCCGGTACAGAATCACTCTTATACAACCCATACTCCTCGTTAAATATTGTTTTCAGGGTCGCTTTTTCTTTTTTGACATCTTCTTTTATCTGATTTCCTGCAGCTTTCATATCATAACTTACTTTTACCACTTCTCCGATTCCGTCGATTTTCAGAAAAACAGATGTTCTTCCGAGCCCGTCATCTTCGATTTCACCAAACTCGTCCGACATGTTTTTATTTTTTCTTGCTTTGTTGCTGAGAATTTCTGAAAGGAGCATTTTGACATGGTACTGGTACTCATTGTCGAAACTGTGTTTACCATTTACAGAAAGATCGACAGCTGATGATTTTATGTCCATCTGCGGACAATAAAAGATACTATTCTTGATAAAGAAATCATTCTCAAGCTTTGCAAACTTAATATTCTCGAGTTCCGAAAGTTCTATGAATCTGGATAATGCTTTAACCGGATCAAAATTTATCAGGGACCCGTCAGTAAGAGTATATTTGCCCTCTGCCGTGATGGATTTTATTACAGGATTCAAAAGGGAATCAACAGGCAGAATCAGCGAGATAGTACCGGAAAGAGTTCCGGCGATATTCTCGGCTTTAAGAAATCCCTGACCAAAATTATGGAATGTGGTAAATGCCTCATTTACGTCCACCCCGTTAACTGAAAAACTTCCCCTGCCGATAAAGGATTTATCTTTATTCTGAACCACAAGACCATAGCCAGAGACCCTACCTTTCTGTGAATTCAGGTTAATGGTTTTGAAATTCATCTTCCTGGGAGTAATGCTCAGCACACCAGCGATATTTCTTGCTTTGAAAGTTTTGTATGTCAGGGTATCAATGTTATAATTTAAATCCAGGTACACATTTTCAGACAATGTAACCGGGGCAAGTTGAGGAACCTCTTTCCCTTTCTCTCCCTTACCGGCTGGGGGATTCATAAAGAGCTCGGGTCTTAAAGAGGAGGCTGAAATATTTGCTGAGCCTGTCAGATTAACAAGATTGCCCGTCAGCCATCCGGGGAAATTTAAAAACTTTCCAGAAAGGATTATTTCTTGTTTATTAACTGTAAACCTGAAATTATCAGTTGATGTGTATTCCTTTATGAGGAACTTTCCTGTGGCATTCCTGATATCGATCTGCTGGTTATCGAGTTTTATTCCTACCGAATTGAATGTTACTTCCGACTGGGAGTTCAGATCAAAGATATCACCAAATTTATATGTACTCTTTTTCCCGGGATATCCGGAGAATTTCAGATCAAAATCAATTGATCCGTTTGCCCTGCTTACATTCTTTACATTCAGAAAATCTCGTAGTTCGTCAGGTAACAGTTTCCCTTTGAATATAAGTTCAGTCTTCGGATTGTTAAAATTTGACACCGAAAATGATCCTTTATAGTCGGCCGATCCAAGCCTTGTCGTAAAATTACTGATTGTGAATGTGCTGGTTTCAGGCCTGTTCTTGCTGCCATTATTATATGAACCGTCAAAGGAAAACTTGTCAATTTTCAATTTTGACCTTTTATTTTCAATACGGGCATTTTTAAGAGTCCAGGTCAGATCATAATGAGGATCTGAGCTCCCCGATGGCTTTCCTTTTATTTTCCAGTCAAACATCAGATTCCCCGATGGATGGAAGTCAGAGACTGCTTTCCTGTACTTTTCCGGCAGAAAGTTTGCTATTTTTGAGATGTCGATATTATGTGCTGAAACATTAAGGTCCTGATAATTATCTGCGGCAATATAGCCTGTAAGGACAAAATCCCAGTTTTCTATCCTCATGGTGCTCTTTCTGAAGAATATCCCCTTGCTGTTCTGATTGAGCCCGACTTCCAGTTCAGCTGGAACATTTTGCTTTATCGAAATACTGCCAAGCTGAAACAGTTCAAAATTTACTCTTGACATTCCGTCGAAATCAATATTGTTTCCTCTTATTTTACTTTTGACCTGTCCATCTTTAAATACTCCCTTTATTACCAGATATGCTCTTAGATCGTTGTAAACAAATCCGACATCCGTGAGGTTAATTCTGTTCAGGTTTAGCCTGACATTATCCTCACTGTTTTCTCCGTCTTTGGATTTTGTAAAATCATAATTATAATGTCCTGAAGTATCCGTAAACAGAGACAGGTTGCCCGATCTGACACTTATTGTTGTAAAAGTATAGACTCCTTTGATCATATCGATCGTTTTGAAATCGATTGATGCCGATTTTGCGGTAAGAAGTGTATCGGTGTTGATCCCTTTGAATCCTGAACGGTCAAAATCAGGGGAGGAGTAAACGATAACATTTTTTAATTCGATCGAAGCCCTTGGGAATTTTTTTATAAGCGAGAGCCTGTAAGATCCGGTTTCAATTTTAGTTGAGAAGTTATTGTTCAGTGTTTTAAGAACCAGTCCTGCTACCTTATTCTGCATTAACAGCGATACTGAAAACAGCAGGATCAACACTGATAGAAAAGGATTGAAATTATTTTCAGAATCTTTGCCACAAGCTTCATTCAGATACACGAAATATCATTCCACCGGGTACATAAACGGGAGCAAAGTTATATTATTTGTTTTGAAATTGATTTTTATTTATAAAGGAAGCTGAAATCGTCATTATCTCCAAGTTCCAGAGGCAGCTGGCCCTTTTTGAAAATCCTTGCTTTTCTCGGTCCGATCAATCGTATTTTATCTTCTTCGATCAGAAACATCGTCCCTTCCCTCAGTCCCGCAACCCATACCTCGGGATTTATCTCGATAAATTCTTCAATGCGTTGTTCTCTAGTTTCCCCGGCATGACCTGCAGGATTTGCATTAAGGTAATGAGGATTTATCTGAAAGGGAACCAGGTTGAATGCCCTGAAAGAAGCAGGCTCTGCAACGGGCATATCGTTTGTTGTGCGGATCGTAGGACAGGCAACATTCGATCCTGCACTCCAACCAACATAGGGAGTACCTTTTAAAACCTTTTTCCTGACGGCATCAATCAGCTTATTTTCCCTGAGAAGTTTAAGAAGCATCCAGGTATTGCCTCCTCCGACTACTATTGCAGAAGCATTCTGAACAGCTGTAACCGGATTTGTATAATGGTGGATTGAGATAATATCGTGGCCGATTTCCCTGAACCTGTCCCTTACCTTCAATTCGTAGTCATCGTATGAAAATGTCACCGCAGCATAAGGTATAAAAAGCGCTTTGACATGTTTATTCCCCAGGAATTCTTTAATCCTCTCCTTAGAGTACTCAAGATATTGTTCTCCTGCGTTTGTTGAGTTGCTTATAAGTAGAAGTCTCATAGTTTATAAATATCGGATTGTGGAATTGAGATTTCGGATTTAAAAATCCGCAATCCGCAATATTAATAATTGTCATTCAGCTTTGTAATATTATGATTTTCAGGTATATTCTGGATTTCCATTATTTTGAATGCATAGTTGTAAATATTGAAAATCAAAATTTTACCCGAAAGAATATCTCCTGATCCGGTAATGATTTTTATAACTTCATTTGCCATAAAAGTTCCGGTAATACCTGGAAGCACACCCAGCAAACCGACATCTGAAGGATGAGGATTTCTGAAATCCCCTTTTTCATTCAATTTATTGAAACAGCGGTAGGTGGGTCCACCAAGATAATTAAATACAGATACCTGGCCTTCATGTTTGTAAATCGCCCCATGGACCATTGGCTTGTTGAGTATCACACATGAGTCGTTAATAATATACCTGGTCTGATAATTATCCGTTGCATCAACAATAATGTCAAAATTCCTTAGTATCTGCAAAGAGTTTGAAGGATCAATTCTCAGGTTTATTCTTTCAGTTTCAATCAGGTTGTTAAGTTGTTTAATTCTGATGGTTGCAATTATTGACTTGAGTTTACCGATATCATCAGCACCATATAAAACCTGTCGCTGAAGGTTTGTTTCATTGACCATATCAAATTCGGCGATTGCTATCTTACCCACTCCTGCAGCGGCGAGGTACTGCAGGACCGGGCAGCCAAGACCGCCAGCACCAATTACAAGGATTTTTGCCTGCTTCAGTTTCTCCTGTCCGGAAGTTCCGATCTCAGGCAGCATGATCTGCCGGCTGTAACGTCTTATTTCGAGCTGGGTTAAAATATTGTCTGGCATAGGTAGACGAAAGCAAAATCCAATATAGGCTTGAAAATCGTAATATACAAAAAAAAGCGACAGGCAGCTGGCAGCAGTTTTCAGGAAAACTATTTTCCCATTTCACCTTCTGTCAGATACCTGTCACCCGATACTTTTAGCACTTAAAATTAATCGTTAATTGTAAAAGCTACCCCAATTTCATAAGGATATAATTCAGGTCCCTTTCCTTTTTCAAACAGTGAGGTGAAATAGCAAGTACCATAAATCTGAAAGAATTCATACCCTATTCTTCCGGTGGCGCCCCATCGCAGGGTATTCAGACTGAAGTCATCTTTAACCTTGTCTTTTTGCTTGCTTTCGGTATAGTACACCACTTTTGTGTTTGATCCTAGTTTAACAGCGCCAATAACACCGGCTCCAATATTAATTGTATGGTTACTGTTTGAAAGAGGGATCTGTGCTTCCATTATCAGGGGCATTATAGCATAGGTGGTAACAAACTTTGACTTGGAATATGTAATTCCTGGATCCGGGTAGTAAGGTCCAATAACCCCATTTTCATCTTTAGTAATTGAATTATTCCCGTCAAAGCGGTACTTATTGATGGCAATTCCGAGTGATGAAACCAATCCGAAATGCCTTGCAAATGGAATGTTCACGCACGGAAGTAGTATATTCCAGTAATATGATTTTGCTGTGTTCAGATCGAAGTAGTTATCTTCCGGTTCCAGGGTTGTACTCCAGAAGTCAGTAAGGAAGCCATCAAATCCCAATTCCAGTCCTCCGAGATGGCCTCTGAATCTGTCTTTGTTCCTTTTATGCCAGACTTCTCCCGAACCTTTATACACTGAAACACCGTTATCTTTTTCCACCACCTTGTATTCCCTGTTACCGATCTTAATCCAGGTCTCATCACCGACTTCTTTAACGGAAAAAATCTCATCTCCTACTTCGACTATTGCAGTATCCCGATCACTGGAGGTATCTTTTTTTGACATACTCTCCGCTTTCGGTACAGTATCAGTTTTAGTCAGTATCGTATCAGTGTTTTTCTCGAGTTTTTCCAGTTCCTTTAGTTTTTCCTCCTGGCTTATGGCAGGCATTGCAATCAGCGCTGCAAACGCGATAGTTAGTAGTTTTTTCATGGCTTTTATATCTTAAAATTGTTAAAGTATTCAGTGCTCGGACGGAGAAGGTCATTAAAAAGTTACAGGTTATTCGTTGACTTTTTAACAGGAGACTTGAATTTCAACAATCTGGAAGAAAAATAATATGATTTGACATCACCATTTTCATCAGCGTTCTTCTGCAGTGACATTTCCCAGCCAAGCAGTTTATTCAGTCCGGTTATTCCGGCCACTGCAATTTCATATGATTCAACCGGCCTGTTTACTGCAGTGGTATCTTTCATGATCTTTTCGTGAAAGAACTTTGCAATGAACTGTCCCGCCTTACTTCTTTCATCTATCAACGGAGGCTGATAACTGGGATCATAAGAAATAAGGTTATTTGATGATGTTATGTGAGCTGAAATTATATTTTCAGGTATTGGAACATTTAAAGCACTTAATACTTCTGACCGTTGAATATCCTGGGTTGATTCAGGTATATTTTTAATTAAGTCAGTTATTGCGGCTACTGGCTGTGAGGCTCTGGTTTCCGTATAGGAATTACTGGTTGCTGGTCCTGAGTTTCTTTGAATTTGAGGGATTCCTGTTTCTTTTATGAAAAACGGTGTATGGTTTTCAATGAAAAGAGTATCTGTATATATTTTGAGCTGTCTGCAAGGGTTCCCTGTTAAAATCTGAAGTGAAAAACAGGTAAAGCGAAATCAAAATAGCGATGGTAGCTACAGCACTCAGACCTGCAAATGACAACCTTAGGACTTTCTGACCTGCTGTTAATTTTTTAACAATACTTTTTCTTTTAAATTTTACCTGTGAGGGCTTTAATTTCAGCTTCTGAAAAAGTTCAAATTGGTTTCTTTTCTTTTCATCATGATCAATTATCTCTTTAAGTTCGTCCCTCTGTCCGGGTGTAAGATCATTCTCAAGAAAGGCAATGCATAAATTGTCAAACTGTGTCTCAGTGTAACATCCAGCCTGTTTAACAATATCATTTTTTCTGCTGAAAACCACATCTGATGGTTCAAGGGTTACCATAGCCAGGTCATTAAACTCATCCTGAAGATCAGGGTTATCTTTCAGAAATGCTAAAAGATATCCAACCTCAGTTTCATTGAGATTATCATCGAGCCAGTCGATAAACCATATTTCGTAATTTGATCTGTCGGGTTTCATAGTTAAATCACCGTTTCAATTTTCCCAATAAAATTTTTCAGGGCCACTCTGCCCCGGTAAATGTTTATTTTAACCTGGGCTTCATTCAATCCGGTTATCTGACCGATTTCTTTATAGCTGTATCCTTCGTAATCGCGCAGCAGAATAAGGGATTTCTGGATTTCCGGCAGGCGTTCGAGCGCAAGATGAAGTATTTCATTCAGATCGTTGTATTGGGTTTCTGAAGTAAAATTAATTTCATCTGGTCCTTCCAGAGATGATATTCTCTTTTCCTTCCTTATTATATCAATCATTGTATAATAGGCAGTTGTAAATAGCCACGATTTAACAACCGGATATTCAATGTCAGTCACATTCCTCCAGAGCTTTTCATAACTGTCCTGCACGATATCATTTGCCCGATCCTCATCCTTAAGATTTGCACGGATGAAGCGGTAAACGGAATCAGAATACTCTCCAACAGATCTGTTATATTCCTTTACTGTCATAAAATAAAATACAGTATAAAGACGTGGGGAATTCTAAATAGTTACAGGGGGGAATATAAAATGTTGCAGGGGTGTAGCATGCTACACCCCTGCGGTCAGCAATATATATACAGTATTAGCTAGTTAAATTGGTAAACCTTCACCCAGTCGACATCCATTGTGGTCATTCCGTTAATTGGTTTATCAACGCCGCCGGCCAGGAGAACATACATCGGCTCCTGGGGTACATTAGATGTTTGCCTGAAAATCTCCTCGCCGTTGATTTTCCAGACAAGCTTATCCTGAGTCCATTCGAGAGTATAGATGTAGAAATCATTGGCGTAACGAGGTCCTATTGAGGATTTCGAAAACCGGCCAGGATCGGCAACAAAATCAGTCCAGATTTTATTGTTCGAAGTCCGGCATATATCAATATGAGGAGTAATTTTATCTGCAAGCATCCAGAAATTATTTCTTGCCGAAGGATTCCCCAGTTTAATTTTAGCAGAAAATACCCCATACTTTTGACGGAAGCTTTTTCCAGAATTAATTAATCCTGAGGTATAGCTGAACTCTTTAGTTCTGAACCCTGTTGAGGCGGACCAGACTTTACCCTCTATTCTTTGCGGCTTGGTGTGTATTTTCAGCAGGCTGTTCCTTACCTCAAAATTCTCTTTTTCTGTGTAGGCCTGCAGATCAGTCTCTACGGAATACCGGTCTTTTAAAAGCTTTTCACCCCAGTAATAGTTTGTAAGCCATTTCTTTGTATCGAGCCTGTCACCTTCAAAATCATCATTGAAGGTAAGCTTTTTTTTCTTCAGTACCTCGAACTTATCAGAATCCTTAACCTTGAAATACCATATTATATCCGTATTCTTTTTTAGCTTTTCATATTCCTGGAAATCTTTAAACTCTTCTGTTTTCTCAAATCTTTTAGTATCCAGAAGGTAATTTTTCTTTTCCTTAAATGCCGGAGTCGCCACATATTCTTTCAACTCATTATATCTTGCCAGCCGGGTACTGCCGTCAATATTCAGAAAATTGGCGTATTCCTTTGATGTTTTGAACTTGTAATACTCTTTAATATCAGGGCTGTTTTTCTGACGGTTATATTCGAGAAGCTTTTTATATTCCTCAGTATCCTTGAATGTGATAGGTCTCATATTCTTCTTTGCAAGAAACTCAGCGCTTTTAACAAATTTATCTAGTTCTTCAAATCTCTGAACGGCTTTTGATTTAGTTACATTCGATGGTGACTTCAGAAATGCCTTGATTTCCGGATCTTTTTTCAGTGAATTAAATTCAAGGAGCCTCCTGTATTCATCCGAATCCCTGAATGTGATAGGCTTCATCTTTTGTCTCTGTCTGAAAGCATTAGATTTTATAAAACTCTCGAGCTCTTCAAAGTCCCTGATCTTCTGAGATCCGTCAAGATCCTTGAATCTTTTAAGCACACCCCCCGAAATTGTCTTGAAATACTGAAGGATATCCTTTGCTTTCTGCAGTGATAAGAATTCTTTCTCTTTATTGTACTCTTCTGAATTTTTGTATCTCAGCGATTCTATTTCCTTTCTTTTATTGATAAAAGATGTGGAATTTACCAGATCGTGGAGTTTAGTATATTTTGCCAGCAGATCGGATTTAGTAAAAGCTTGCAGCTTTTCGAATTCATCCGTCAATGCTTTTTCGGCCTGTTCAATTTTTGATGTTGAAGGGATCAATCCAAGTATAAGCCTGAGACTTGACATTGTAAAATGGTTTTAAGCAATCGGTTAAAGATATGTATTCTTTCACTAATAAACGGTTGAGCCCGTCCAATTATTATTTGTAACTTACACGTATAATTATCTTGATTCGATATTGAAGCAGCACCTTGTCAGGTCATCAATTAATAAATATATTGTCATAATGGAATTTTTTAGCGGAACAAAAATGATATTTCTGATAATAACCGGATTATCTTTTTTATCACAACCGGGCTTTACACAACAGATGTCTGCAACTGATATTGTCAGAAAAGCTGATGAGAAATTCAACGGAGAGAAAAGCAGTTACAGTGTAATGTCGATGAAAGTCATCAGGCCTGAATGGCAGAGGACAATCGAATTCAAGAGCTGGACCCTTGGGAAAGAATACGCATTGACATTGATTACTGCGCCGCCTAAAGAAGCAGCACAGACTTTCCTTAAAAGGGGATCTGAAATGTGGAGCTGGAATCCAACAATAAGCCGCCTTATAAAACTGCCCCCATCAATGATGTCGCAGGGCTGGATGGGATCGGATTACACTAACGATGATATTTTAAGGGAATCTTCGGTGGTAACTGATTATGTCCATGAAATCGTTGGAGAAGAGAAAATTGACGACCGGGTATGTTATAAAATTAAAATGACAGCGAAGGAAGAGGCCTCCATTGTCTGGGGCAGGCAGATAAGATGGATCGACAAGAAGGNTTTCCTGGTGTTAAAAGCAGAATTATACGATGAAGATGGTTACCTGGTAAGAACTGAAACCGGTTCAGACATCAAAATTATGGATGGAAGGACAATCACTTCAAGAATTGAACTTGTTCCGTCAGAAGAACCTGAAAATAAAACCCTTATTGAAATCCGGGAGATAAAGTTCAATATCCCTCTCGAGGATAGTTTTTTTTCTCANCAAAATATGAAAAGGGTACGCTAATATCGGAAAATAAACAGTATGAAAGAGGAATTTAAAATAGCATGGAGAAATCTTTGGAGGAACAGGCGTCGAACCATCATTACTTCAGCATCTATTTTCTTCGCTGTTTTTTTTGCAGTTGTTATGAGATCATACCAGCTGGGAAGCTATGATCATATGATAACCAACTTTATCGAATCATTTACAGGTTATTTGCAGGTTCAGAATATAAAATATCAGGATAATCCATTAATTGATAACTCATTTGATTTTAACGACTCGATTGCTTCAGAAATATCAGAGATAGATAAAGTTGTATCTGTTACTCCCCACCTCGAATCTTTCACTCTTGCGTCAAGCGGGTCCCAGACAAAAGGAGTTGCGGTAATTGCAATTGATCCTGTGAAGGAAAAGAACTTTTCGAATCCTGAAAACAAACTGGTAAGGTATAGGATCACGGATGAGGCAGTGGATCATATGAAGAATGCAGGCATAATTCCGGATAATATATTAGATAAGGTGAAAAAGAATCTTGACAGATCTTATTCATCATCAGCAAAGCTTGAGCTCGAACTTGGTCTTACAGATTACAACAAAGAACTCTATATGACCGAGATTATTAAATGTTCTGAAGTATCAAATGGATATCTGGCAAACGATGATGAGGGAATCCTTGTTTCAGACAGGCTTGCCAGCTATCTTAATGTCGCAATTGGTGATTCGGTAATTCTTATGGGGCAGGGGTATCACGGAGTTTCTGCAACAGGGATGTTCCCTGTAAGAGGGATAATCAAAATACCTTCGCCTGACATAGACAACAAACTGATTATTATGACAATACCAGCAGCTCAGAAATTTTTTGATGCTGAAGGCAAGGTAACATCGCTGGTTGTCAATCTTACAGATAAATCATACAGATTATTGAAAACAGTACAGGCTGAGATAAACTCACTAATGCCCGATAAAAACACCATTGCAAAAACATGGTATGAACTTAATCCGATATTGTACCAGCAAATTCAGGGTGACAGCCAGAGCGGGGCTGCAATGCTTGGTCTTCTCTATTTTATTATTTTCTTCGGAATATTCGGAACAGTTCTGATGATGGTTTCCGAGAGAAAAAGGGAATTCGGTGTTCTTGTAGCAATCGGGATGCAGAAGAAGAAACTGAAAAGAATTGTTACAATAGAAATGTTGTTGCTTGGCTCTATTGGTCTGGTATGCGGATTATTGGCCAGTGTACCACTGATTTTGTACTTCTATTATTATCCGATAGTGTTGAAAGGCGAGCTGGCAAATATGATGGAGGACTGGGGATGGGATGCTGTAATGCCCAGTGCATGGTTCGGCCCGTATTTTTACTGGCAGGCTGTAATAGTTGCACTTATGGTAGTCCTGGCAACCCTTTATCCTTTACGAAAAATTGAGAGACTCAAAGAAATTGAAGCTATAAAAGGTTAATAAACTGCGATATCATGATATGGTCAATTGCATGGAAGAATGTATGGCGTAACAAGAAGAGGAGTCTGGTAGTAATAACAGCCGTAACCCTTGGTATTATTTGCGGTGTACTTCTTGTTGGTATTATGGAAGGCTGGGTTCAACAGCGCCTGAATGACGCAATTAATAATGAAGTATCGCATATTCAGATCCATAATAATGAGTACATAAAAAATGAGGAGATTAATCTCACGGTAAAAAACCAGGATGAAATCATCCGGGGCATCGATTCACTGAAAGAGATTTCCTGTTGGATTAAAAGAACTAAGATAATTGCCATGGCTAATACACCCTGGGCAAATACGGGTGTAATAATATATGGCATCGATCCGGAAAAAGAAAAACAGATAACAGGGATTTATAAGAAAATTGTACCATCCGGCGGAGAATATATTAATGCTCAAAACCCTGGTGATATATTGATCAGCGATAAAACTGCCGAATTGCTGAAGCTGAAACATTTCATTGTTACTGACAGCATAATTGAAGAGCTGAAGGAGGAAAAAACACCGGAAACAGTATTAATAAAACTTATAGCTCTTAAGGATAAACGATTCAGATCCCCTAAAGATTTCAGTGAAGCTTTAAAGAAGGATTTCAGCAGGAGAGAATTGAACAGGTATGGTCTTAAAATAACAGAAAGAGCACTGGATTACAGAATCAGAAACAAGATACAGATCACGATCTCAGATCAGGAAGGTACCCCGATCCAGGGCATATTCAGAGTATGCGGTATCTATAAGACAACGAACACAGGTTTTGACCAAACCGCTGTTTTTGTTAACGCGGGATCACTGGCAAGTCTGTACGGAAGCTATGAAATTCTAACTCATGAGATTGCCATTTTACTAAATAATATTGATGATGCTGAAATAGTGAAAGAAAAACTGAGCACTATATCCGGCGATAATTCAGTCGGGACATGGAAAGAACTGGCTCCTGATGCAGCAATGATGAACGATTATATGATTATGTACTATTTCATTTTCATCGGAATAATAATGCTGGCACTTGCATTCGGTATCATTAATACCATGCTGATGGCAATTCTTGAAAGAACAAAAGAACTGGGTATGCTGATGGCCATAGGTATGAACCGAAAGAGGATCTTTAACATGATTATGCTTGAAACAGTTTTCCTTACTATTGTCGGTGCTGTGGCAGGTATGCTTTCGGGATGGGCAATTGCAGAGTCTTTAAGTAAGACCGGGATTCATTTTTCCGGCTGGGGTGAAGGATTTGAAGCCATCGGGTTTGCAGCAAGGGTTTACCCTGTCGTGACTTTTGAATTCTTCCTGTTTACGACTATTCTGGTAATAGTAACAGCGATAATTTCTTCAATCTGGCCAGCCCGCAAAGCTCTGAAATTAAATCCGGTTGAAGCACTTAGAACTGAATGATATTATTGCGGATTGCGGATTGAGGATTTCGGATTGCCTAAAAAATCCGCAATCTAAAATCCGAAATTCGAAAACCGAAATATACAAAATGAAAAACTTAACATTATTAAATTCGGGATTATGAAAGTACTTGAATTAAAGAATGTAAATAAGATATACAATTCATCAGAGGTGATGGTTCATGCAGTAAATGATGTAACCCTCGACTTTATGGAAGCTGAATTTGCTGCAATTGTCGGACCATCGGGCTCGGGGAAGAC
>WSSedA1B3DRAFT_1000038_pt1 | contig 35177 bp, 38 predicted proteins | sample WetSurSiteA1Bulk_FD_9468 | JGI IMG/M metagenome (IMG submission 9468)
GCTTTGATATCGACAAATCAGCAAATGCCTTGATAGGCTTTACTCTACAGATATGCCTATAGTAAATGCATTTTTCGGGTTAAGCATCTTCTGTCTCTGTAATGACTGAATTCCTGATATTGGATAACATCCTCATCGTTGCCGATATGTCAAATGTACAGACTTGATGAAGAAAGTGTTAACACTCCATCATTCCTGAAAATGTTTGTTGGTAGTTGGTATGCGCACTCGATCATGGATAGTTACTTTGCTCAGTTGCTTAAGGAATTTTCCGGATGATTAAAAATTATTATTGAAACCGTTGTCTTAAGGTATATCAACCCTTCTGATGCCTCAGTATTTCAGCCAGTTTTCCTGTAACTTCCTCAACAGCCTTTGAGAGGGCGGTGCTCATTCCTTTCGCCAGGTTCAGAAAATCATGGTCTTCGATTTTTATTTTCTTAACTATAGTGTCGCTGTAAAGTATGCTGTTTTCCGGTGATATGAATTTTATATCGAATGCAAGTTCCCCAAAAAGATCCTTGCCGTCTTCTGTTCTTTCAAATCTTTTTAGATTGATTTCGAGCACGAAGGACCCCTCGTGGAGAATATTTGACGTTCGTACGTCATTGAACATGCCTGCCACATACAGTGAATCCTTAAGGGCTCTCTGTACCATATCATCGGGTGGGGATTCCCATTTTGCATAATGCGATATCTGGAGTTGGTAAGGGGAAACCCTGTTCGCTATATACGGCTGGGCAAGATGACGGGGAGCATCCATGATGATTGTGAGAGATGCTTGCCTGTCCTGCTTTTGAGTCTTCGGCGGAGAAGTATCGGGAAAGTGGAGGCTGTAAATTTTTGTTTCCGGCATACTGCATGTATTCAACGGCAGAACAATCAGGAACAGTATGAGCAGTCTTCTCATCATCTCAATCACCCCGTTTTTCTTTATAGATGACACTCCAGGGTTTCTGTTTGATCTCCTGGAGAAGGTCCTGCAGTTCTTCAGTGGTTTTCGTCATGGCACCTATCAGGTTCTCTATATTCCTTGACTGATATTCGATTGTTCTGTCCGCCGTTTTTGAAGTCTTTTCAACAGACTTCGCTGTCGACTCAATGCTCCTGATCATCTCCCCTGCCCGCTCTATATCCTCCCGTGCTTTCTTTACGAGAATCGATACCTCTCCTTTATTGACCTTAACGACTTCTTCAATTTCTCCCAGAACCCGGTCCAGTTTGTCAGTGGTTGACTTCAGCCCTGTTGCAATCTTTTCGAGGTTAGCCGTTCCTGAAACTACAGCGCTGTTTGTGTTTCCGATAAGCGCTTCAACATTCTTCAGATTTTTCTCATTGAAGAGCTTGTCTATATCGGTAATCAGCCTGTCGACAGACGCTGACAGTCCGTTGAGTTTTGCCATAAGCACATCCATCTGCATCTTTTCTTCAGAAGGGATAGTATCTCCTGCCTGAATTATCTCATTGGTCGTATCACTTATGGACAGGAGAAGATAGATATCGCCTACGAAACCAATTTGGGTAATAAGTGCTTTTGTGCCTTTATAAAGCACTGTACCTTTTTTTATTCCGATCTCAATACTCACAGGTTCTCCCGGTTTCGCAGGAGGGTTGATGGTAAGCACCCTTCCTAGCCTAACTCCGCCGAGCTTTACCTGTGCTCCGGGCTCCAGTCCTGCTGCATTCATGACTTTCACGGAATAGGTATCGAACTTATCAAGAAACTGTACCCCTCCGATCAGGATAATAAAAACGCTCAAAATGGCTATGGAGCTGATTATGATGATTCCCGCTTTGATTTCGTCTTTCATTTTTCTACAATCTTTTTATGGAATAGTTATTCTCCGGCTATTATTTTAAAATAATCTTCAGGTGAATACCTTTCCTGTTCCGGCTTTCTGTCAAGAAACATCCTGATCCTCGGATTCTCTGATGCCCTGAGTGCATCGAGCGTTCCGGCAAAAATAACCTGACCTTTGTCAAGCATGATAACATAATCAGCGATAGTGAATACACTCGGAAGTTCGTGGGTTACTACAATGATAGTCATTCTGAATACGTTTTTCAGATTGACAATCAACTCATCAAGGCCGGCGGCGGTTACCGGATCGAGTCCTGCTGATGGTTCGTCAAAAAAGAGCAGCTCGGGATCCAGGGCTATTGCCCGTGCAAGTCCTGCCCTCTTTTTCATACCGCCGGAAAGCTGCGAAGGATAAAAGTTGTCAAATCCTGAAAGACCAACCAGATCAAGCTTCATACGGACCATGATATCGATAGTAGACTTATTGAGCTTTGTATGTTCACGCAAAGGAAGAGCGACATTGCCGGCAACAGTCATAGAATTGAGAAGGGCAGATCCCTGAAACAGGATGCCCATTTTCTTTCTCACTTCGTTCATCCCGTTTTCATTCATCTCCGTTATATCATTCCCATTGATGAGTATCTTTCCCCCGGTAGGTTTCAGAAGGCCGATAAGGTGCTTGAGCAGCGTGCTCTTTCCGCATCCGCTGCCCCCGAGAATTACCGTGGTTTCCCCCTTCGGAATGAAGAAAGAAATATCTTTCAGGATTTCCCTGTCGCCGTAATGGGTAATGAGATTTTTGACTTCAATTGCCGTTTCCATGACTATTAACCCTATAATAAAAAATGTATGTTCTTGTCTTGTCATGCCGGCTTGTCCGGCATCCTTCTTTATTAGGATTAAAGAAAGATTCCCGACAAGCGGGAATGACAGTTTGCGATGTTTTATTGCAGATTTTAACTTTAAAAAGTGCGGACCGAGCAGAGATATTTTGCATGTTCATAATTTTAAGTAAAATAAAAAAACAACGCTGTGAAAAACAGATCGAATACGATTACGAGAAATATCGACGCTACGACTGCAGCGGTCGTCCTCCTCCCGACCTCTTCAGCACCTCCGGAAACCTTGAATCCCTGATAAGCTCCGACAACCGTTATTACAATGCCGAACGCCCATGCCTTCATGAGACCTGTCATGACATCTTTGACGAGAAGCGCATTTACTGTCTGCTGGAAATAGTTGTAGGGATGGATTTCCAGAACCGCGACTGACAGGGTGAATCCCCCGACAATCCCTATGAAGTCAGAAAAAAGAGTCAGCGCAGGCACCATGACCATGAGTGCAATAAGCTTTGGTACTACGATGAACCTGATCGGATTAATACCCATGCTGACGAGCGCATCTACCTCTTCAGCCGCCTTCATCGAACCTATTTCTGCAGCGTAGGCCGAACCGCTCCTCCCTGAGACGATAATTGCGGTCATTATGGGACCGAGTTCCCGTGTGATAGATACCCCAACGAGATTGGCAACATAGATGAGGGCGCCGACCTTTTTTAGTTGGTATGCCGACTGAAAGGCAAGGATTATCCCGATGAAAAAGGAGATAACCGCAACAATCGGGACAGAATTGTATCCCGCCTTGACCATTTCATAGATGCTTGCCCTGAAACGGAGCGGTTTTCCCCTGAGAGGAGAGATGCAGGACCAGTAAAATATGTCATTGATGATCCTCGATGCGTCGTTGATATCCCGGAAGACGGACCTGGCCTTTTTCCCGACAAGTCCAAAAAAGGTTTCAGCTGCCGATGGCATCATCAAGAGTTCCGAATATCTCAAATACCCTGTCCAGTTTGGAGAATCTAAAAATCTCCATTATTCCTCCGGGTATACTGCAAAACTGAAGCCTGCCGCCGTAAGATTTCACATATTTCAGTCCTTCCACAAATGTCGCAATTCCGGAACTGTCGATGTAGGAAACCTTTCCGAGATCAATATATAAAGCAGAGACTTTCTCCCCTATGATATTCATCATTTCCGTCCTCAGTTCAGGCGAGGAATACATGTCAATCTCGCCCGACAATGCCAGTACTTTTCTCCCTTTATAATCAATTACCTCGATATTCATTCGGCCTTCCCATGATATTTTACGAGAACAAGCCTGTTCCCTTTCGCTTTCTTTTCATCAAAGGTAAAGACGTCAAATACCCTGCGAATAAAGTGTACCCCTAATCCTCCCGGTCTGATATCTTCAAGGTCCCTGCCCTGTATTGACCTGAGATCAGCCCTGACGCCTGAATCTTCTATGATAACGGTAAATTTCTCTTGTGTATTGATATATTTTAGAATAATCTTCTTTTTTGTGTCTCCTTTATATGCATGTTTGATAACATTGGCACATGCCTCGTCAACAGCAAGCTTGATGTCTTCAGAAAGCGTTTCTTCCAATCCGTAAATGTTTGCAATTTTCCCGGTAAGCGCCCTGACTACAGAGAGGTACTTTGGATGTGAAGGGAATGAAACAGTAAGACCGTCCTTCATTTTAGTATGGCTGTTTCAGAAAGCGTACTTCCATAAGAGTAAGGTCATCGGCTCTTTCTGCTCCCTTCGAAAATTTGTTTACATATTCTGATATTTTATCTATAAGATGTTCTTCACTCCGATTGTTCTTCACGAACGCTACAAGGGTATTAAACCCAAGCCGTTTCCCCTCCCTGTTCTTTGCTTCGAATACTCCATCGGTAAGAAAAATCAGTCTGTCGCCATCCTTTAGGGCATATTTGCTGACAGGATAGACCTCAGGCAGAATACCGAGCGGTGGTCCGGAGCTGCCCGAAATGATCCGTACCTCTTTGTTCCTGATCAGGAGAAAAGGGGGATGTCCGGCATCAGAGATTTGCGACTCTCCTGTAACAATATCTATCAATGCATACTGTGCAGTAAGGAACATTCCTCTTGGAGCTTTGGAAAGGATCTCGTTCAGCCGGTCCATAACCAGTGCAGGAGATTCAACCATATGGGAGAGATAGCGGAAATCACTGATGATCTTTGCCATATACAGGGCTGCCGAAACACCCTTCCCGGAAATATCACCGATAAAGACTCCAATTTTCCCCTTAACAGGCTCGACAAAATCATAGAGATCACCACCGATCTGTTTTGCAGGAATATTCATCGCTGAAACGGAGACATTTCCTTTCCTGAAAACAGGTTCTTCGGGCAAAAAACTTTTTTGCAAGGTGGAGGCGATCTCGAGTTCCTGTTTCAGCCTCTCTTTCTCGATTGATTCCCTGTAGTAGAGTGCATTTTCGATTGCGATAGCAAAGTGTTTCGAGAGTATCTCCAGTATTTCAACATCATATTCTTCTTTTCCCGGATTTATAATTTGAGCAACACCCATGAGCCCTCTCCTTCCTATGAGCGGCAGCGCGACCATGCTCTTTGTTATAAATCCAGTGGCTCTATCAGCTTTCTGATAGAAGCGCTTGTCTTTCTGAACGTCATTGATGATGAGTATTTTCTGATGTTTTGCGACCCATCCTGCTATTCCCTGTCCGATATCGAGGGTAATCTTTTTCTTTAGGATATTCGATGCATCGGATTCTTCGCAGAGAGCGACTTCAAATTCCAGTTTCTTTGTATCGCTGTTGTAAAGAAGGATCGAACATGCCTCTGCATACATCAGGCTCTTTGCCTTTTCCATAACAAGCGTCATAAGTTCACCAAGGTCCAGAGTCGAGGATATGAGGGCAGAGACTTCGCTAAGAATTTTCAGGTCCTCCACCTTCTTCTCAAGTTTTTTCAGATACTGTTCTGATACAGACACTCTATCAGCAGTTTTCATAGCTTAATGGATAACAGATTTTCGCCGAGATTTCAAGATAAATAATGACAGGTAAATAATAATGGGAAGTTTACGGAAGATCTTTTGCAGTAACTACTTTGATAAAAGCCTTGACTACTTTCGGGTCAAAATGTTTGCCTTCTTCTTTGAGAATGTATTCAAATGTCTGCTGTTCCAACCATGCTTTACGGTATGGCCGGTCGGAAAGCAAGGCATCCCACACGTCGACCACCGCAAAGATACGCGCCTCAAGCGGTATCTGCTCCCCCTTCAATCTCCGCGGATACCCGGTCCCGTCCCACTTTTCATGATGGCAGTAGGGAATATTCAGCGCATGCCTGAGAAAGAAAATCGGCAGGAGCATTTCATAGGCATAGGTCGGATGTTTGCACATGATTTCATATTCGTCTTTGTTCAGAGGGCCCGGTTTAAGAAGAACCGTATCGGAAACCGCCATCTTCCCGATATCATGCAGGAGCGCCCCTCTCCTGATATGCACAATCTCTGCTTCACTCATACCCATGCTCCTGGCAAGTTTTACGGTCATCTCGGTAACCCTGAGCGTATGCCCCTCAGTCTCCTTGTCCCGCATATCAAGGGCATGCGACCATCCTTCAAGTGTTGTGTCGTAAGCAAGCGTCAGATCGATATTCGATCTCTGCAGTTCATCAAAAAGCGATGCGTTGTCTATCGCTATGGCTGCCTGAGCAGCAAGGGCTTCAAAAAACTCCAGCCATTCAGGGTCCGGATCAAGTTCTGTCCGGTGAAATACCTCAAGCACCCCCTTTACCTGTCCCTTTGCAATAAGGGGAACGGCATGGTGGGCCATGAAAAGTTCACCTGCAAGTATCTGTGAACGGACACAGGGTTCGTCTGTCTTCAGAACATTTGGTATATTGACGAGCTTTCTCTCAAGGGCAGCCTTTCCCGCATGCCCCTCTCCAATTCTTAAATGCGTTTTCTTTATGGTTCGTGCACGAAACCCCCGACTTGCTGCGTATTCGAGGATTCCGGTAGAAGGATTAAGGAGGAGCACAGTTGCAGCATCGGTATTAAGCCGGGTTGTTACATGTTCCAGCAATATATTCAGTGTCACACGGAGATCAAGGCTCGCACTGATCGCCATGTCTATTGCGTGGAGCGCATACAATCGTTGTAACCTTTGCTCAGTCTGCTCGTAAAGCGTGGCCCGTTGAATTGCATTCGCTGCAATTTCCCCTATCGCCGTCAATAGTTTAATCTCGTACTCCTCAATGTCCGACCTGCGTCCTACCCATATTGCTCCAATGGCCTGACCCTGGGTAATCAACGGAACACATGCTACCGCTTTCAAATCTCCTATTAAATCAGGCCGTGCAAAACGGGTATTCGACAGCACCTCATTATTTACATAGGGTTTTCCTGTAGCAATAACAGACCCGCTTATTCCGTCCCCCTGGCGCAATCGCACCCCTGCCCAGTTAGCCCAATCCCCTTTTGATATTTCAATCACAGTTTCTCCGCTTACCGGGTCACGCATTGCAAGAGATGAGCCATTGGCATTCATCAATTCCATTAACTGATCGATAATAACAGGCAGCATATCGGCGCGGGTCTGGGCAGATCGGAGAGCCGTCGTTATTGAAGCGATTGCTTCCATCTCGCGCTGCTTGAATTCGGTAATTTCGAGAAGCGAAGCAACACACATATTGGTGCCTGGAATATGCGACAAAATAGACATTACATGCTTTATGTTTCCCTTTCTTCCGATGAAACGGAATTCAAGGGATTTGTTGCCGGATTGAGAAAATGTCCTTGTATCACATGAGGATTTTACCTTTTCAAGATCATCGCTCAGAATAAATTGAAAGAGGTTCTTTTCTCCTTCAATATCCTCTTTTCTGTAACCAGAAAAATTCTCAAAAGCCTTGTTTGCCATGCATATCTTCATATCATTTTCAAAAATGATGGTCGGCGCTCCGGCATTTTCAAAAATGATCCGGTACCTCTCCTCTGACCGTTTGAGTTCGTCTTCCACCTTCATGCGCTTGCTGATCTCAGCGGCTATATCTCCTATCATATCGTTCGTTACATTTCTGAGTGAATCAAGCAATTCAACGCTCGAACCCCTTGATACCCTTGCGTTGAGATCGCCCCTTGAAACACGATGCAGAACATCGAAATGCTCTGCAAGACAGATGGCAAATTCGTGGGAAAGATTTACGCTCTCTTTAATTTCCTCTGCCGTTCTGTTCACAATACGCTTCAACATGCTGATCATTTCTATCGGTGAATCTTCAGCAATATTAACCGAAGGGTCGCATGCAGCAATCTTCCGTAATGCCTCAAACACTTCTGATAAGCCGATTGCCAGCTCGATGCCTATGTTTTCCAGTTCATCGTCCCTTTTCCGAACAATTGTCCTGAATTCCTTGAACTGTCTGTCTACAATTTCCAGGGTTTCTTTCATTGACTCGATATCTATATTTTCACTAAAGAATCTGCATCCAACACATAGTTCAATCTTGTCAAGAAAGTTGGCTTGGAATGAATGATTGCAGTGGGTTCCCGGAATGACCCAGCACTTCAGGTTTTCCGATTCAAAGGCAGGGCACTCTCTCTCCCTGCAATCAATAACTTCCCAGCATTTCTGCGGAGTGCTTCTTTCGCTAACAGATATCTGAGGCTCTGAAATATTTTTTTCTCTTAGTTCCACTCAATACCCCGGTGTTCCATCCCATTTTCTTTAATTTCAACAAACCTAACGAGAAGGAGAAAAGAAACAGCTAATTTCATTTATTAATAAAGCTTATGCTTATTTAATAGTAACAAACAATATCTATAGAGTCAATAGCAACACCCATGGCTTTTGGAAATATAATACATTATACGGCCTGAATATATGGTAATTTCCAAGTTAAAATCCGAAAATATGTTATTTTTCATTGAATATAGCATCATTTATCGCAATATTTCTCCGTATTTATTTGTAGTATTATTACTACAATTTTATCTTACAAATTATTACAAAATTATTGGAATTTACCTCATAGACAGAGATTCTCTTCGTATGTTAGCTTTAGTTAACAATTAATGATTACATTAATTAAATAATTTTTATTTAAAAGAGAGGAAAGAACGTGATCATCAGACTTGAATGTCCTGTATGTAAAAAAGAATCTTATACCGCTTCTGTGGAATCTTTCAAGCCATGCCCCTATTGCGGAATAGTTTTCAGCGGTAGCTTCGGCCTTGAGAAAAGGAATGAAGCCAGAATAAAAAAAGAGATATCTTTTACTTTTTCCTATAACGGGGCACCACTTGCAGCGAACATTGCCGATCTCTCCAGACGAGGACTGGGACTGAGAATATCCGGCAAACCGACACTTTCGACAGGAGATATTGTTGACCTCAATATTCGTTCTTTTAACGGCAAAGCGCGGGTCATGTGGGTAAATCCTCTTCCTGATATGTCCCTGGCCGGATTAAGAATACTGGAGCAGAGTAAAAATTCTTTTTTTTGATCTCAGGCTGAAAGTATTTCGAGGTTGATCAATTCAACAGCCTTGAAGGGATCAGGTTGCTGGAGTATAGCCCTTCCCATAACAAGATAATCCGCACCTTCCCGTATCGCCTCTTTAGGGGTCATAGTTCTTCTCTGATCATCCGGTGGTGTCCATGAAGGTCTTATGCCCGGAGTAACAATGAGAAATCCTTTTCCGCAAGAGCTTCGTATCGTTTCCACTTCCCGTGCAGAAGATACGACCCCATCGAGCCCGGCCTTCAGGGAAAGAGTTGCAAGATGCCGGACATGCGTCTTCAGTCCGTATTGAATTCCGAGTTCATCTCTGAGAATCTCCCTTGTTAAACTTGTCAGCACTGTCACTCCAAGGATTTTCGGTCGTTCTAAATTCTCCCTGAGGCATGTCTGGACAATGAGATCATGGCATTTTCTCATCATATCAAGCCCGCCGGATGCGTGAACATTGAACATATATACGCCCAGTTTCGTTGCAGCGACAGCGGCTTTTGAAACCGTGCTCGGGATATCATGAAATTTGAGGTCGAGGAAAACTCTCTTTCCTCTCTTGTGAATCTCTTCAACAATCCGTGGCCCTGCCGAAACAAAAAGCTCAAGCCCTACTTTAAAGATACTGATATGATCGTGAAATTTATCGACAAGATCGAGGGCATACTCATAGTCCTGAACGTCGAGGGCAAGTATCAGTTTTTCTCCATCGGCCATATAGTTCCTTACATTTTCGGCAGTGTTATGCCCTTTTGTGCCTGATATTTGCCGGCTTTGTCAGCATAAGATTTTTCGCATACTTCAGCGCCGCCAAGGAAAAGCACTTGTGCAATCCCTTCATTCGCATATACCCTAACAGGCACCGGTGCTGTATTCGATATCTCAATGGTCACATGTCCTTCCCATTCAGGCTCAAGGGGCGTGACATTTACGATTATTCCGCAACGCGCATAGGTTGATTTTCCGAGGCATATGACGAGAACATCCCTGGGGATCCTGAAATATTCGACAGAACGTCCGAGAACAAAAGAATTGGGAGGCAGGATGCATACCTCGCCTTTGAAATCAGTGAAACTTGCCTGATCAAGGTTCTTCGGATCAATGAAAGGGGCATTGGTGCCTGAGAATATCTTGAATTCGTCTGCAATACGCATATCATACCCATAGGAACTGACGCCGTACGATATAATGCCTTTTCCTGTCTGACTTTTTTGAAACGGCCGGATCATTCCTTTCTCAGCCATTTCTCTGATCCATCTATCGTTCTTAAGCATCTTATGTTCCCTTACATTTCATGTTTATTTCACATATGATAGCTACTGTAATTACATATTGCTGTCATTCTGGCTTGTCCAGTCTACGACTCATAGAGAATCTTTCTTCTGATATCAAAACATCAGGAAGGATTCCCGGCAAGTGGGAATGACAAAAAAAACATTGATATATTTTTAGGTACCCTGCAGTATTTGCTATAGGCTTTACAAGATAAATTCCTGAACTTATTGAAATATATTGCATGAGGGAGATTACCATAAAGGCAAGGTACAAGACAAGAATTTGTCATACAACTCTTATTATGAAAGACTAAAGCAGTTTTTCACGATAGCAGCAGCAAGCTATCAGGTGGCCGTGACTTTTTTGCGCGCTCTCTTCTTCGGTTTCTTCTCAGGTACAGTAAAGCCTTCCTGTTCATTCAGTATTTCCAGATACTGGTCGAAAAGCTTTAGTGTCTCCTTTGCAACGTCTTCCTGGAGTCTCTGTATTGCAAAGCCGGCATGCACTAGCACATAGTCTCCGATCTTCAAAGGTTCCTCTATTAGAAGAGTGCTTATCTCACGCTGCGCTCCGTATACATCGATGATTGCCCTTGAATCGTCAATCTGGATTATTTTTGACGGAATACCAAGACACATGTTCACAACCCCCCAATCCTAATATTTACATCTTAATTTTATCTCTTTTTTATTATAACACACCGATAAATTGATAATGCCATCCTCTTTTTGCCGGTTTCATAAACATAAAGATTTTCTATCAGTTCACCGATTTTTATCAGTATTATCTATTGGATTTCAATGGTTTTCTTTCATGATAATAATAAAAATAGGTAAATGGAACAATCATCTCTCTCAGGGAAAAGTAAATGAAAAGGGTTCTTGGGTCTCCATGGCCATATAGAATAATTCGGTCCATCATAGGCATAATTTTTATTTATGCCGGAATTACAAAACTTATGGATATCGATGCCTTTGCAAACATTATCCTACAATACGGGTTAGTACCTGAATTTTTTCTCGTGCCGATAGCCATTGGCCTGCCATCCCTTGAAATTTTAGCGGGTATCGGTCTGATACTGAACATATACGGAAGCCGTTCGGCTATAGTTTTTATGCTCCTGATTTTCATAGGAGTGCTTTGGTACGGAATACTGAAAGACCTTTACATAGACTGCGGTTGCTTTACCCCCTCAGAAATCCAATCACAGAACAGTTTATGGTATGCATTTTATCGTGATTTGGTTATGCTTGGTGCCATGACTTTTCTGTTACTGTCGAGATGGTTTTGTCCCTCTGAACATACACGCTATGCTATTTGGCCACAAATAAAATCTTATTACGGAGGTAGGTAGAATATGTTTCAGAAAAAAGTACTGTTGAGTTGCGCCGTTATTCTCACTTTTGTACTCTCGTTAACCGGCACCGGGATTGCATTCGGTACAAAAGAGCTGGATACGGAGAAGATTGCTGTTGACCTCGTCCGTCAGGTTGAACGCGGTGGGTATAAAATCGTCACAACCGAAGAACTGAAGACCTGGATTGATCAGAAGAAGAACATGCTCATCGTGGATACCATGCCCTATGAGGACAGCTATAAGAAGCAGCATATTCCCGGAGCTGTCCAGCTTGAATTCCCCATACCAGAAATGACAACAATGGACGATAAAACAAAAGCCTCATTTGAGCAATTGCTCGGAAAAGATAAAAACCGGCTGATCGTTTTCTACTGCGGCTTTACCAAGTGCACAAGGAGTCATAACGGCGCTATGTGGGCTGTCAAGCTCGGCTATAAGAATGTGTTCCGGCATCCCGGCGGTATCAAGGCCTGGGCAGATGCTGATTATCCGGTAGAAAAAGTTAACTAACATCCTCCATTTCATTTCTATACAAGCAGGGGGTATTCATGGCAATGCCCCCTTACCCTCTTTCAATATTTAAAACAATACTATTTGTCGTTCATATTTCCTCAATCGTCTGTTACAATAAGAACATTACAGCATTTCCCTGCAAACAGATGAAAGATCATATCAAGGCATTCCAGTTTTCCCTTCTTATCCATATTGTGGTTATCCTTTTTCTTTTTGTCATAAGTACCCGACTGATTCAAAGAGAGCCGGTACTGGTTATTGATTTGTCTGATGGGAATCCATTCCCTCTTTATAAGCAAGGGGTTCCCGGGAACAGACTGTCTCCATTCACAGCGTTACATAGAAGTATTAAAACTCCGGAGCAGGTAAGCCCTGTACAATCCCCACTATATGAAGAACCTGCCCGGGACTTTATACAACCTGCAGAGGTCCAAAAAGAACCACAAACAACAACTCTTATTACAGGAAATGAACCAACGACGGCACCTGCAAAGTCATCCGGTGTTAATGAACTTCCCCCATCAAACAGCGTCCGGCCTGTTTCAAATACCGGAAACATCACGGGGGCTGCTCTTCAAGGGATGGAAAATCCGGGCAAGGCCCTTTATTTGAAGAAACATTTCCTCTATATCAGGGATATCATACAGAAAAACATTATTTATCCAACGCTTGCACGCAAAATGGGCTGGCAGGGAAAAGTTACCATCTCTTTCCTCATTCTACCTGATGGAGGAGTAAGTGAAATAAGGATTGCCAAAAGTTCAGGGAAAGATATCCTCGACAGGAATGCGGTAGAAACAGTGAAACGAGTCTCCCCCTTCCCTCCTCCACCGGTAAAAGCAGAGATAACAGTGCCGGTTGTATACGCATTGCAATGATCGTTTCAAACGATTGATAGATTTTAAACAGATCCGAGACACTGAGAGGGATAAGCTTATTTTCTGCAGCGAGGTCACGGGTAACTTTGATGAGGCTGAAGACGAAGCGGAAGCCTCAAGTATGAATTGAAATAAAAACATTACAGTCGAATAAAGTCAGGCTCAGGAGAAAAGGTAGTTTAGCTCGCTGCAGAAAATAAACTGTATCCCTCTACCCTACATCCTCAAAGTAGCAATAAGCCTTTTAGGATAAAGAAACAAGTCAATTGCATCCATAGGGGACAAGACAAAGACTTGTGAGGCGCAGAACGTCTTTCGTGAACATCCCTCTCTGAGGCATACGACAATACCGAGTTTTGCTGCCCTGAGCATACGGATATCGTTGTTTCCATTTCCCAGCGCTACAACTTTTTCAGGGCCAAGACTCTTAACGTATTTTTCCTTCTGAGCTGTGTGATCTTCTCCTTCGAGTACATGGAGTGTGCAATCCACTCCCTTCAATTCTTCTCTGGCACGTCCGAACGTATCAGAAGTCAATACATGGATTTTTAAATGATGTGAGAGTTCATTGAGCTTTTCCCTGACCCCCGGCAAAATGATTCCATCCTCAGAGAGTGTCCCTGAAAAGTCAGTCACAAAATGCTCAAGTTCAAGAAGCCCATATCCAGGTATTTCAATCATGAGCATGACGAATGCCTCCAATTATTTTGAACATTATACCTTGACAAGAGACGCATTTGTGATATTATTTGTTATAGATAATCATTATGATTATTGTGTAATTTATAGTTATTCTGAATGCTTTATATAAGGGAGGTGAGAAAATGAAAAAAGCCTTAAGCAAAAACATCCTTGAAAAAGAATCCACCTTCTGGACAACACTGAAGAATGCCCTTAAAGACAACCCGGCAAAGCTATGTTTTAAGTGAAAGAGCTGAAAGAGCTAACGTTGCCGGTCAGGCAACTCAAATGAACAGATATGGCAGAGCTTGTTATCGCAAAACTTGTTCTGCCATATTTTTTTCGCTCTTATTTTCCTTCAGGAGGAATATTCTCACATCCCCTGCCCTTCGAGTAACCTTCACCGAATCGAGATAGCCAAGAAAGTGTATTGCGTATTTCCTTGCAACTCCGCAACACTGCTTGAATTCCTGTACGGTCATAGCGGATTTACTCTCGTAAAATATTTTCAACTTTTCCAACATATTCTTCATTGACAGCTATACTCCCCGAAACAGCGGTACCCGTAACAACAGTTCCAAACCCTTTTAAGGTAAACACCCTGTCTACCGGCAACCGAAAAACGCCCTTTACAGATTTTGGATCAACAGATAAAGCAACTCCTCTTATCCTGTCTTTAAGGATTTCGATATTCATCATGGTCTTTGATGAGACAGGAATAATCTGCACATTTTCAAGAAATGATCCCGCAGCAAAGATTCTTACATCTTCTTTTACCAGATCGAGCCATTCCTCATCTACAATATCAACCTTTGTTATGGCAATGATGCCATTCTTGATTTTCAGCAAATTACATATTTGAAGATGTTCCCTGCTCTGAGGCATAACTCCTTCGTCTGCTGCAATCACGAGGAGAACCATATCTATTCCGCCCGCACCTGCAAGCATATTCCGGATGAGGCGCTCATGTCCAGGCACATCCACAATACCCACTGTCAGTCCATCAGGATATTTCAGGTCAGCAAACCCAATATCTATTGTTATGCCGCGTTCTTTTTCTTCCTTGAGACGGTCGGGGTCTATCCCTGTGAGGGCTTTTACAAGGGCGCTCTTGCCGTGATCGATATGTCCTGCTGTTCCGAGGATTCTGTAATGCACGATTCTCTTTTGGCAAATAAGATTTTATGGAGAAGGGTAGTGGGAATCGAACCCACCATGGGATCTAATCGATCCATGCACTGGTTTTGCAGACCAGGTGAGGCGCCAACCCCTTACCCCTCATGATAATTATTATATTTTATATTTCTATAAGTCTAATAGATAAATAAAATACATTACAGATGATCTATAAAATTCAACGATTATTTATTTCATTCTATCAATGAAGATTATTATATAGTTATTATCTATTTTTATTATTATCAATAAATATGTTTAAAATAGAACATTATGGTTAACAAAATCATAACTTAAATAATAACTTTAAAGGAGGAGTTATATGTCAAAGGATTATAAGCAGATGTGGAGTGATCTTGAGATCAACCTTGATGCCCATGACGGGTTACTGGGTGTTCTCTCTGATGCGTATACGAATATTTATCTTTCACAGAAAAACCGGCCGGAAGGCATGAAATACTTCGATTTCGTCATTTCTGAAGTACATGGCCTCAGGATAGAAGAAATTGTCGAAGTTAAGAAACAGGGAAGAAAAGTCATCGGCACATTCTGTGTGTATGTACCTGAGGAATTGATCCTCGCCGTGGACGGCGTCTGTATCGGTCTATGTGCCGGAGCCGATGTAGGCACCGACGAGGCAGAAAAATATATACCCAGAAATACCTGTGCTCTCATAAAAGCATTCATGGGCTTCAAACTTGCAGGACTATGCCCCTATGTCCAGACGGCAGATCTTATTGTTGGCGAGACAACCTGCAAAGGCTTATGAACTGTTTGATGAAATGACAAACGGGAAAGTATATGTTATGGAAATTCCGCATAAAAAGGGAGAAGACGGGCAAGCTCTCTGGCGGAATGAGGTAAAGCGCTTCTCTGCAAAACTTGAAGAAATAAGCGGTAAAAAGATAACTATTGATAAACTGAAACAAGCATCAAAAGTTGTGAATGAAAAGAGAAAAGCTCTTCAGCGCCTGGCCTCTCTGCGTTCAGCAGACCCTTCCCCTATTTCAGGTCTTGATGCCCTGCTTGTCAATCAGGTTGCCTTCTATGATGACCCTCTCCGTTTTACCGCAAAGGTAAACGAACTCTGCGATGAATTGACGGAAAGGATCAAATCAGGAACGGGAGTCTCTGAAAAAGGCAGTACAAGAATCCTTATTTCAGGCTCTCCAATGGCAATTCCGAACTGGAAGATACACGCCATTGTTGAAGGGAACGGTGCAACGATAGTCGGCGAAGAGTCATGCGTGGGGGAGAGGAACTTCGCATCTCTCCTTGATGAAAACTTTTCATCGATCGCAGAAGGGATGCAAAAGATTGCAGGCCGTTATCTCACTATAAACTGTGCGTGCTTTACCCCCAATAATGATAGGCTCACTGACATTGAAATTATTGCAAAAAGAGTAAAAGCAGACGGCATTCTTCATTACGCTATCCAATTCTGCACGCCCTATATGATTGAAGCTACAAAAGTGAAGAAAGTAGCAGACAAAATTAAGATGCCATTTTTACGCATCGAAACAGACTATAGCATGGAAGACATGGGACAACTTAAAACAAGGATTGAAGCATTCCTTGAGATGATAGGAAAAGGCGTCAAGGCTTGAGGATTGGGGGTATCGACATAGGTTCACGGTACATCAAATATGTGCTGCTTGAGGATAATACAATCCTTGATTTCCAAAGGAGAGAAACAGGTCATAATCCATTATCGGTGTGTAGAGAACTTCTTGAAGGAAACCAGCCAGAAAAGATCGTTGCAACTGGCTACGGACGATATCTGCTTGAAGTATTCGGCGATATTAGGACGATAACGGAAATAAAAGCGGTAGCAAAAGGGGCAAAGGCAGTTTTCCCCCGTTGCAGGACAATTATCGATATAGGGGGACAGGATACGAAGGTAATCAGTCTCTCAGATCAGGGATCAGTCGTGAATTTTGAGATGAATGATCGTTGTGCAGCAGGAACGGGGAGATTTATCGAGATCATGTCCGGAGCGCTCGGATATGATCTCGATCATTTCGGTGTTTCCTGCAACAACAGCAGCAGTAGTAGTAGTATAAAAATTAACAGTACATGTACTGTCTTTGCCGAATCAGAGGTTATCAGTCTTATTTCTAAAGGGGAAAAAAGAGAAGTAATTGCGTATGCAATCCATGACTCGATTGCAAGCAAAGTGATATCGATGGTTAAACGAATGGATATTCAAGATGATATTGTCTTCGCAGGGGGATGCGCCAGGAACCCATGTCTTAAGAGAATACTCGAAGAACGGCTGAAAAGACCACTTTATGTTCATGAGAATCCATACATACACGCTGCGTATGGCGCAGCCCTCCACGGAGAGTGATACTTACCCTAATCCTCACCGGACAGGCTTACAGCCTGTTATGCTATTGCACCTATTCAAGTTGAACCTTGCCCTGCCGTACACACATAGCAATGATTGTCTGTAATGATTTTTCTCCGGGCGAGCGCTGCATAGTCGAAGTCTTTGATATGATCCGGACATTCAATATCGACGGTAAGACCGAGCATCTGATTGAAGTCGCAATCGTACAATGTTCCGTCCCATCCTACACTTACTATATATCTGCACATCAGTCCGGTCAGGGTACAGGGATTGAATGCAGCTTGCAGGGAATTCATGTATGTATTCAGATTGCCGGTTCTCACAAGAAATTCTCTGAAACGCCCGAGTGGCATGTTTGCAAAAGTGTAAAGACGGTTAAAGACAATACCGTAGGGTGAAAGTTCTTTTTTATACTGGTTCTCGAGTTCCTTCTGTGATGAAGGGAGAAAAGCTCCCATCGGGTTATATACAAGGTGAAGCTGTTTCTTTTCTTCTTTCCCGTAGCCGAGCATATTCAGTTTTTTTAAAGCCTTTATGCTTTTACTGAAGGTTCCTTCTCCCCTCACCCTGTCAACACCGGTTTCTGTGTAATGGGGGAGAGATGCTACCACCTCCACTTCATTTTCAGCATAGAAATCCGGAATATTTTCCATACCATCTTCAAAAAAGATAGTCAGATTGGTGCGGGTGACTACATGCCGTCCCGATTGTCTCGCCTGTTTTACAATATAAAGGAAATCAGGATGCAGTTCAGGCGCACCCCCGGTGATGTCGAGTGATTCAATAGGATGACTTTTTAGCACTTCCAGCGCAGTTTCGATAATGTCCCTGCTCATAAATTCCGGCTTGCCGGGTCCGGCCTCTACATGGCAATGTTTGCATGCCATATTGCACTTATAGCAAATATTCAATTGGAGAAGTTTGATACCGTCGGCCCTTAACAGGTCATTCTGAACTTCAAAGACTTTTCTTTCAAATCCAATCATGTCTTCAACTATAATGAAATCTTTTCCGCAGCATTATGCGCCTGTATTCCATGAATAAGACACGCTCCACCTTTTATCGCTGAAGCAACATGAACCGCTTCGGTGACGTGTTCAAGACTCATTCCTTCCTCAAGACATGACTTTGTATACGCATCAATACAATAAGGACACTGCACTGTATGCGCTACAGCCAGACCTATCAGTACCTTTTCCCTTTTTGTGAGCGCTCCGGGCTCAAGCGATGCGGTATACCAGTCCATGAATTTCTTGAAAAGTTCAGGGCTATATTTTCCTACTTCACCGAACCGTCCGAGATCATCATCCTTATAGTATTCACCCATGCATTTCCTCCTTTGTTGATATACAGTACATATTGTTTAGTATAGACAATTATCCCGATGAGAAAAAGTTGAATATCTCTATATGTAACTGAGAACTCATAGTTTTTTCTTTATATCAGACGGGATCATATAGTCTACAGTTATATTTCTACATGTATTCAATAGAAATTAGCTATTAGATTTTCAGATACTTTGTATTCAGAATAATAAATATGATTAACGAAGTTATAGCAAAAGATTTTTCGGCGCTCAAATTACATATACCCCTCAAGGCCGAGCTTTCGATAATTTCCGGGAAATGCATCAGATGCAAGCTCTGTCAGAAGGAATGCGCATTCCTGAGGAAATATGGAAAACCAAAGGATATCTCCGATTCATATGATCCCGGGAATAAAGTCCATCAGGGCATGCCGTTTAAATGCAGTCTCTGTCAGCTCTGTGCATCCGTCTGTCCTGTAAAGATCAATCCGGCACGCATGTTTCTTGAAATGAGGCGTGAAACGGTAAGAAAAGGGAAAGGTGATTATCCTGAACACGGCGTCATTCTGAGATACGAAAAGCGGGGTACTTCCGAGCGGTATTCCTACTATGCACTTCCGGACGGCTGTGACACTATATTTTTCCCCGGCTGCGCCCTTTCCGGTACACGTCCCGATAAGGTGCTGAAACTTTATGAACATCTAAAAAGAACGATACCTTCACTTGGTATTGTACTTGATTGTTGCACAAAACCCTCGCATGACCTTGGCAGAGAACATTTTTTCCAGGCAATGTTTCATGAGATGAAAGACTATCTGGTAAGAAACGGCATATCCAATGTCGTTGTAGCATGCCCGAGCTGTTATGATATTTTTAATCGATACGGGGATGAAGTTTCTGTTGTCACCGCTTACGAATATATGTCAAAAAATGGACTTCCCGATACAAAGACCGTTGGAGGACACATTACTGTTCATGACTCCTGCGCGGTCAGATTCGAAGAGAAAATTCACGAAGCGGTGCGTGATATTGTGCAGAAGAAAGGCTTGCAGATAAAAGAAATGAACCACAGCCGGAAAAAAACCTTCTGTTGTGGTGAAGGGGGATCAGTCGGTTTCCTGAACCCTGACCTGGCAAAAAAATGGAGTGCCCTGAGAAAAAGTGAAACCGGGGGAAGGAAAATCATTGCATATTGCGCAGGATGTACCCATGTCCTCAACCCGCTCACCCCGACCAGTCATCTTGCGGACCTTCTCTTTGAACCCGAAGCGGCTTTGTCAAGCGCCGTGAAGGTATCGAAAACACCCGTTACCTATCTCAACCGACTCAGGCTGAAAAGGTATTTCAAAAAAACAGTCAAAGCTCCTGTAACACGAGAAAGAACTTTTTTGGTGAAGGGTAAAAAAGCCAAAGAATGGTGAATCAGACCCTCTGTGAATTATGGGAAAGGTACGATCGTATTTCATCCTCAGCAGCTTTTAGGGCAAATTCATGAAAATAATTTCTTATAGCTGTTTCATCAAACATTACCTTTCCCTCTTTGTCCTGATAATTTTTGCTTAAGACACATGCAAGCTGTTCTTCTCCTTCGTTCCAATTGTGACCGAGTATCTCCTCTATTTCCTTACCGGACTTGACATCCCGGAGAGGCAGGAAAAGTTCAATATCAAACCTTCTCAGTAATTCGCTATAAGCATCCAGGGCAATCCCTGTCTGGTTGACTTTCACTTTGCCGTCATGAGACTCCCGTTCACCCCCTATGATAATATTGCAATGGAGCAGTTTGGCTAAGGGGATCCTGACGGCATGAAAATATAGGTGGCATCCCGTACAGGGAGTATAATACCCATATTTTTTGAATAAGTCCGTACTGTATCTCCCGCAGAGTTTCCACCAGAACCGGGGAGAACCAAGCACAATGACGTTAAATACCCTGATGTTCGATTGTTCGAGTCTCTCCTTCATAAGTTCTGCCTTTTTGAAAGGAACCTTCCAATTACCATACTCTGTTCCGGTAAACGCGATAGTCGGCACAACAGCTTTGATGTTACGGATTCTGCATGCCCTTATAACTGCTGCGATGCTGTCCCTTCCGGCTATCTCAGCAATCGCAACATTCCCTGCTTCCCGTATCTTCTGTATTGTCTTATCAGAGACCATCCAGTCAGGGAAATCTGTAACAAGCTCAGGTTTATTTGCCAGAATTTCTAAAAGTTCGGTTTCTCTGCTCATAGTTTTAAAGGGGTATAATCTCCAGGATAATATGGCTGATCAACAGGGGTATCCATGAGACCGTACAGTTTTGCTCTATCGAGAAAATTCAGGATAAGATAGATAAGTTCCTTCCCTTTTACAACGCCCAACCCACCCCTAGAACAACTTATTTCGTTATAATGCGTGACATCGTCTTTTCGAACATATTTTCCGATCATCGTAAGAGGCACTGTTTCACCGGTGTGAATCATGACACCGGAACTTGCTGTAGAATGGTCGGCAGTGATAACCAATAAATTCTCCCTGTCCGGCATTATCTCGTTTACTGCTAAAGACATCGCACGATCAATAGCCTCAATGACGTCTTTTTTATACCATGGATTTTTTGTATGTCCGGCTTCATCGGGCATCTTTGTGTGGACATGAACAAAATCATACTGATACGCATCCTTAGCAATACGCAGCCGAGCTTTAAGGTCTTCTTCGACATTCCCTGTATCCCTGACTTTCATAAGATCCATCCCGAGTTCGCTGCAGAGTCCCCAGTATATCGGCCCTGATGAGATGGATAAACCCTTCATGCCCCACTTTTCTCTAAAAGGCATCAGACTTTTCTTTTTCCCTGCCCGCTGGGTCACGAGTGCATTAACCGGGAGGAGATTCTCTGCTCTCCTTTTTTTGTTGATCTCATGATCCGACAATACCCTATAACACCATATGAGGTATTCATTCATCGCCGATGCCGTATTTCTTGAAGCCTGTGTTAGCCGCTTCTGCTCAACAGGCAAAACCTTTATAACCGCCCTTCCCTCATATATGGGGTCAGAATCGGTTATTTTATCGGATACATTCCCTTTCAGAATAAGAAACCCGTGTATGCCCTTCGAATGAACCAGCTCAAAGTGGATTCCGTTCTGCTTAAAACTCTGTATCGATTCCTTCAGTATCCGCCCCTCCTCATCTCCAAGGTCAGGGCAGCCATATTGCAAAATGAGACTCCCTCCTCTCTCATCGACCGAGCATAAATGACAGAGGAGTGCGACATCTTTCCCTCCTACCGGTATTCCTTTTCCCTTTGCTTCTATATAGCCTCTTCCGGGAAACTCTTCCACACCATAACCAAAGATCAGAAAATGAGCGGTTTCACTGGACATGGGTATTCCCTGGAGGAAGCTGTGGTAAAGTCCATTCATACCAACAGACGCCAGATAATCCATATTGGGAGTATATGCTGCCTGAAGGGGGGTCCTTCCCTCAAAACAGTCCTGCCCCCTGTCACCCAGACCGTCTAGTATGATCAGAATACAGCGCATTTTTTATTTAACCATAAAGACATTTACTTTTTTCAAAGATAATTACTATATGTACGGCATTTTTTATATGCTTTCACTATTTGACAGGAAGTAATCTTGATTATAAAATTAAATATGATCATAGATATGCATATCCATACACGATTTTCGCCCTGTAGTGGTATGCGCATAAAACACTTAGTAAGAGTTGCAAAGGAACGAGGGCTGAACGGCATTTGCATTACCGACCACGACACAACAGCCTCTCGCTCTGCTCTACAAAATATCTATGATGAGACCGGCATCTGCATCTTTTTAGGAATAGAATATACCACTCAACAGGGAGATTTTCTCGTGTTCGGTCCTACCGAATATATCTCCAGGGGTATGGATGCGGAGAGGCTGTTGCGATGGACTGAAAAGGAAGGTGGGATAGTTATTCCAGCCCATCCTTTCAGGAAAAGCAGGCCGGCAGATACAAGTATCCTTAATGTCTTTGGCGTTATAGAACTGTTGAATGGAAGGAATCTCCCCTCCGAAAACGAGGCATGCAGGGCGTGGCTTGAACACTATGGCAATGGAACTCTTACAATAGGCGGAAGCGACGCTCATACTCCTGATGAAATAGGACGTGTAGTCACTGTTTTCGAAAAGGATATCTGTTCAATAGAAGATTTGATCCGGGAACTCCGGTCGGGTCACTATTCTCCGCAATACCTGTATTCCCGATAAGTATCCGCATCTCATACTATTAGCAATTCTCAAATACATTTTTGTGTTGAACGCTTTTCCGTATTGCACTTTTGAATGGTTATAGTTTTAAATAGTCTGTATGTCTGAATTAACCCCCTTAATGAAGCAATATTTCAGCATCAAGGAAAAGCATCAAGATGCTATCGTCTTTTTCAGGTTGGGTGATTTCTATGAGATGTTTGGTGAAGACGCTGAAAAGGCTTCAAAAATTCTTCAGATAGCCCTGACCACGCGGGATAGAGCCAAAGAAGACCCTGTCCCGATGTGCGGCATTCCCCATTTCGCATCCGAATCCTACATACTGAAGCTCGTAAAGGCCGGCTATAAGGTCGCAATATGTGAACAACTGGAGGATGCGAAAGAAGCCAAGGGTATCGTGGAAAGGGATATTGTGCGGGTGATTACCCCGGGAACCCATGCACCGGAAAATCCCAAGGAAAATACCTATATTGTAAGCCTGTTCCCCTCAGGCGACGGGCACGGAATCGCTGTCGCGGACATTTCCACAGGAGAGTTTATCGTCTTCGAGACGGATAAAAATATTCAGGATGAGGTGTACCGGTTCGAGCCGAGAGAAATTCTGATCCCCCTGAGCATCAAAGAAAATATCCACTATAAAGAATCGTTCAGCGATTCTTTTACCTCGGCCTACGAAGACTGGTATTTTGATTACCCGGAAGCATACAAAGTCCTTTTGAAGTATTTGAGAGTTTCGTCTCTTGAAGGATACGGTTGTGACGGGATGACAGCTGCCATCTGCGCAGCAGGGGCTCTCGTAAGTTATCTTGAAGAAACGCAAAAAGATACCTTCAGCCTGAAAAAAATTGCTGTTCTGAGATCCGATACCTTCATGTTTCTTGATGCCGCAACGCAGCGGAACCTCGAACTCGTTCACACTCTCAGGGACGGGTCGCATGAGGGGACTCTTCTATGGGTTCTCGACGAAACGCTGACCCCGATGGGCGGCAGATTTCTGAGATCCTCGCTCCTGAAACCTCTCATCGATCTTCAGGATATAAAAAAGCGTCAAAATGCCGTTGAATATCTTTTTGAAGATTTTGTCCTGATCGAGGAACTGAGAACGTCACTGAGAAAAGTCCAGGACCTTGAGAGACTTTCTTCCCGGGTCTTGTCAAAAACAGCAAACGCCCGGGATCTCATTGCGATAAAAAATTCGATTGCTCCCCTTCCCAAAATTGCAAAAACCCTCATTTCCACAAAAAATATTTACTTTTCCTCCCTCGCACAGGATATTGTTGATTTTTCCGCCCTCAGCAACCTGATCGACAAGAGCATTGTTGACTCACCCCCGGTCGGCCTGAAAGACGGTGGTATTATCAAAACAGGATATAACTCTGATGTTGACGAACTGAGGTCGATTTCTCAAAAAAGCAAGGGGTTCATCGCAGAACTTGAGCGAAAAGAGAGGGAAAGAACCGGAATACCATCGCTGAAAGTAGGATACAACCGGGTCTTCGGTTATTACATCGAGGTGAGCAAATCGAACCTGCATATAGTTCCGGAAGATTTTATAAGAAAGCAGACCCTTGTCGGTGGTGAGAGGTTTATTACTCCTGAATTAAAGGAATATGAGGCAAAGGTGCTCGGTTCCGAGGAACGACTCAAAACTCTCGAATATCAGCTTTTTCAGAACATACTGGAACTCATGCAGCATGAAGTTCCTGCCCTTTCAAAAACAGCTCTGTCACTGGCGCTGGTCGATTTCCTTGCATCGCTCGCAGTCGTTGCAAAGAGGCACAATTATGTCAAGCCGGCGATTGATGAAAGTGGCGTCATCGAAATTACTGACGGGAGACATGCTGTGCTCGAACGGCTTCCCTCAGATGCAAAATTCATCCCGAACAGCGTTTATCTTGACACAGCGGATGACCGTCTCCTCATCATTACCGGTCCGAACATGGCCGGGAAATCTACATTTATGAGACAAACAGCTCTTATGATAATTCTTGCACAGATGGGAGGGTTTGTTCCTGCCTCTGAAGCAACGATAGGGATAACAGACAGGATTTTTACAAGAATCGGCGCATCCGATTTCCTTACAAAGGGGCTGAGCACCTTCATGGTCGAAATGATTGAAGTTGCCAATATTACCCGTAATGCAACAACACGGAGTCTCATTTTACTTGATGAGGTCGGGCGGGGAACAAGTACCTTTGACGGTATAAGCATAGCATGGGCGGTTGCTGAACATATCCTGAATACCATAAAGGCAAGAACGCTCTTCGCTACCCACTACCACGAACTTACGGAGCTTTCCCTCACTCATGAAGGGGTCAGAAATTATAATGTCTCGGTAAAGGAATGGGGTGATGAGATCATCTTTCTCAGAAAGATTGAAAAGGGTCCGGCCGACAAGAGTTACGGGATACAGGTAGCGCGGCTCGCAGGACTCCCCGATACCATACTTCTTCGTGCGAAAGAGGTACTCGCGAACCTGGAAAAAGAGGAACTGAACGAGACAGGCTCACCGAGGTTTGCCGGGAAAAAAACAAAGAAAGGCGGCGTGCAGCTCGATCTCTTCTCATCAATGAACGAGTCGGTCATTGCTGAACTCCGCCGTCTTGATATCACAACCCTCTCCCCTGAAAATGCGTTAAAAAAGATTGCTGACCTCAAGAAGAAACTCGGCATGTAGCATTTCTGCACTTCACCTAAATTATTTATAATTTTATTAGATGACCATGGTGGATGTAGTATTTTCGCTCATTCTCGGTCCGCTTCAGCGGACCTCCGAGGGAAATTCTGTTTCGATACATCTTACAGAATTTAAATCCGTAAAAATACTGCATCCACCACGATTGTTATCAATGTTATGAATAAGAAAGGCTAACCCTTGTCTGTTATAATGCGCAAAATCTCCCTGTATCTTTGTGCTGTCTTTTCGATAATCTCACCTGGAAGTATCGGTCCCGGATAGGTCTTGTCCCAGTCCAGCGTGAGCAGGTAGTCCCTTACTATCTGTTTATCATAGCTGTCCTGGCTTCTGCCGGGGCTGTAATCCTGAACCGACCAGAAGCGTGATGAATCAGGGGTGAGCAGCTCATCAATAAGGATAAGACCGCCGTTGGAGATACCGAACTCAAACTTTGTATCTGCAATAATAATGCCTTTCTTCTCCGCCATCTCCCTTGCTTTGCCGTATATTGATAAGCTCATATCTCTCAGCTTCGAAGCGAGTTCTTTTCCTACCCTGTTTTCAACCTCTTCAAAGGTGATATTCATATCATGCCCCTGTTCTTCTTTTGTGGTAGGGGTAAAAATCGGTTCATCCAGTCGTGCCGACTCAAGGAGTCCTCCAGGCAGCCTGATACCGCAGACAGACTGTGTTTTTTTATATTCCTTCCATCCGCTTCCCGACAGATATCCCCTCACAACGCATTCGACCGGCACAGGCTGAGTATTTTTGACGAGCATACTTCTCCCCTCAAGTAAGGCAGCGTACTTCTTCAGATCCTGCGGAAAGTCCATAATCCGGGAAGCTATCACATGATGAGGGATTATGTCCTTCATCTTTTCAAACCAGTAAAGAGATATTTGAGTAAGCACCCTGCCTTTTCCGGGTATTCCACTGGGAAGTACCACATCAAAAGCAGATATTCTGTCGGTGGCAACAAGAAGCAGAAATTCGCTGATTGCATAAATATCACGTACCTTACCGCTTTTTACAAATACAATATCCGGCATTTCTGTTTTCAGAACAATGGTGTCCATTGGATACCCTCTCATGGAAAATATTTTATTTACTGGATAAAAAACAGATCATTGTATCTTCTCAGGAAACGTACTGTCAAGAAAACAGATCGTCATTAAGCTATAGCTTGATAACTATACTGGAGGAATTATCATTAGAACCTATCTCAAAATTACTTTTCATCATAGGTTCGAAACCGCTCGTCATTCCCGCTCTACGAGTCGTAGACGAAGGATGGTCTGCGACTCGTAGAGAATCCATGTGTTCGAAGGCCTTAAGTGGACCCCCGCCTGCGCGGGGGTGACAGCTTTTTTGTAAAATTATTATTTTGAGATAGGTTCTACTATATTTCCATGTTTCCTCTGTTGTTGCATATAAGGTAAAATTACAATAAGTGGATATACAGAAAAAAAGCTCTCTTATCATCGTTGACGACGACCCTGTTTTTCTCACAATGCTGGAGAATGGTCTTTCGCTTGGAGGATACCGGTGTGAGATGGCTACAAGTGCCCTCAATGCCCTCGAACGCATTCAGCACACTCAGTTTGATATCCTGCTGACTGATATAGCCATGCCTGGCATGCAAGGATTTGATCTTGCTATACAAGCAAAACACTTAAGGCCCGATATAGCCATTATTATAATGACGGGCTATATTGATGATTTTTCTTATGACAAGGCAATAGAGGCAGGCGCTTCTGATTTTATCAAAAAGCCCTTCACCCTGAAAGAGCTTATTGCCCGTATAGAGCATGTGAAGATGAATGAATATATGCGCACTGTATCATTTACCGATGAGCTTACCGGCCTTTATAACAGAAGGGGCTTTTTCACCCTGGTCGATCATTTATTAAAGGTTGCGAAACGTCAGGAGAACAAATTCTTCATGCTCTATGGAGACCTTGATAATCTAAAAGTTATCAATGATACATTCGGCCATCTCGTGGGAGATAAGGCATTAACTGATGCAGCAAAAATACTGAAAGACAATTTTCGCGAGTCCGACATCATCGCCCGTATAGGAGGAGATGAATTTGTTGTCATGCCGATCGGATCAGATGGCGCTGAAGTGCATGTACTCCTCGATCGTCTGCAAAGAAAAATCGAGGACTATAACAGGAATAATATCCTGCCCTACGAACTCTCACTCAGCATTGGCATCACATTTTTTGACCCTCAGCATCCCTGTTCGATTGACAGCCTCCTGTCCCAGGCGGATAAATCCATGTATGAAAATAAGTGGAAGAAGAAAAACGGAAAACAGGATTAACACCTGAATGCTCGTAAATTATATATAATAGAAGAGAATACCGGTAAGGAGGGGAATCAATGGCAATTGTAGTTCTTGACGCAAAAGGTCTCAAATGTCCGCAACCGACGATTCAGATGACTATCAAAGCGCTGAAACTAAAACACGGTGATGTTCTGGAAGTTATAGCGGATTGCTCAACCTTCGAAAATGATGTCAAGAACTGGTGCCGCCGGAACAAAAAAACCCTTCTCTGGATCAATGATGAAGGAAATAGCGTGAAACGTTGCCAGGTGCAGTTTTAGCTGTATATACTGACAGAAAATAAAGGACTAGCATCTTTGCAGGTGACCCGACCCCATATCTCTTATCCGCCAGTTTTTGTATACCTCTTTCTTTCGCTTATGGTAATTTTTTCATACGTTACTGTCTCTCATGCCTCCGACCTTAATATCGGCATGTCAGCTGCATTTCAGGGCCCTACCGGTGGTCTCGGTAGTGAACTCTACAGGGGTTCTATGGCATATATTGAACATATCAATCAGACCGGAGGAGTGAACGGGAAGGGAATAAAGATCATCGCTTATGACGACGGGTATAACCCGGTACCTGCGATCAAAAATACTATCCATCTTATAGAGCAGGACAACGTATTCCTCCTTTTCGATTATGTCGGGACACCAACTGTCACAAGAATACTGCCGATTCTGAAAAGCAATCACGACAAACATATCTTTCTTTTTTTCCCTTTTACCGGAGCACAACCTCACAGGCAACCTCCCTATGATGAATTCGTTTTCAACCTCCGTGCGTCCTATCAGCAAGAAACTGGAGGACTGGTCGACAACCTCGTCCGTGTGGGAAGAAAAAGGATTGCAGTCTTTTATCAGGTCGATGCATATGGAAGAAGCGGATGGGATGGAGTCAGAACAACCCTTGCAAATTATGGCCTTAAGATAGTGGGAGAAGCCACATATCACAGGGGCACCAGATATTCGGATAGTCTGAAACAACAGGTTGATATCATCAAAAGGTCAGTTCCTGATGCGATCATTTCCATCGGCGCATATGCTGCATGTGCCGCATTCATCCGTGATGCGAGGGATGCCGGCATCAATGTGCCGATTGCAAACGTATCATTTGTAGGGACTGAATTCCTTGTCAATCTTCTCCTCAATGAAGGACAACGGACAGGAAAAGACTATGTATTCAATCTGATTAATTCACAGGTAATACCGAGTTATGAGGATACTTCTCTGCCTGCCGTCAGGGAATACAGAAAGCTTATGGATCAATATGAGCCTACTCCACCCCAGGAATTGGTTGATAAAACATATACCCCCCTGCGATACAGTTTTGTCAGCTTTGAGGGGTTTCTGAATGCAAAACTGCTTGTCGCCATACTGAAAAGAATAGGGAACGATCCTGAACGGTCGGAGATAAGAAAAATTGTTGAGGGGATACACAATCTCGATATCGGCATTGATGCTCCGGTCTCATTCGGACCAAAGAAACATCAGGGACTGGACAAAGTTTATTACACTACTGTCATGAAAGGCAAAGTGATACCTATCACAGACTGGTCACAATGGAGGAAATAATCTCCTATGTCTAAACTGTTCAAGAAAACCCTTTTAATAATAATCATCCTTTTTGCGATCATTGCCCTTACTACTGCAATTTCTACAGGATGGAATCTCTACAGGGACCTCACAGAGGAATACAAAAGCAAGGGCACCGCTATTGCCAAAAGTATTGCAAGTTCAAGCGTTGAAACCCTGCTTAACAGGGAAGCATCCACTGTACAGGCCATGATAGACCAATTCACCGAGATTATGGGGGTATCGTATGTCTTTGTTGTAGACGTTCAGGGTGAAATTATCTCCCACACCTTCGTTCCTATGATTCCCGAAGAAATACAGGTTATCAAAAACGATAAAACCAGGACGATAAAGGATATTCACATAAAAGGAATGGGGGATTTTATTGACATAGCATCACCCATCGTTGAGGGCACTGTGGGAGTTGTGCATGTCGGAATGGATAAGGGAACTATTTTTTCACAGCTTCGTGCAGGCATGATAAGACAACTGTCACTTCTTTCTGTTATCTTTATTATCAGTGTTGCATTCGCATATATTTTTGTAAACAAAATTTCCCAGCCTCTTAATACACTCACGGATTATTCAAAAAAACTGGCATCACACGATTTTGCCGCTACAGTGGACATACAATCACAGGACGAAATCGGTCTGCTTGCAGATACCATGAAATCCATGGCAATGGATCTCAGTGAGGTATTTGAGCGTTATGAACTTGCCATGAAGGACGCGATCGTCGAGCTCCAGGATACGCTCTCTTATATTACGGCAGTTATTGATAACATGGCCGACGGCCTTCTTGTTACCGATATTGACGGTATCATTAATCATGTAAACCCGGCGCTTTCGATTATGTTCAACATAACAGAAGCAGAGATGATCGGAAAACACTGCAAGGATCTTTTCGGAAATGAACTTGCTGAGATTGTTGAAAAGAGCAGACGATCTCCGGACGAAGCATTCACAACAGAGATCAAGCTTGCCGAAGGGAAAGTCGGTCAGGCTGTAGCTACCGGCATACATAAAGACTCTCTTGAGACTGACGATTTTCACGGGAAAGGAATAGGATCGGTAATACTCATCAGGGATATAACATCGGAAAAGGAGATTGGCCAGATGAAGACTGATTTTATTTCCACTGTTTCCCATGAACTCAGGACTCCCCTCACTTCTGTGCTTGGTTTTACCGAAATCATTGAAAGAAGACTTGAGGAAAATATCTTTCCACTTATACAACAAACGGGACAGATAGTTGATACGACCATCGAAAGGATACGGAACAATATCAAGATCATTCTTTCCGAAGGAGAAAGGTTAACGGCGTTGATTAACGATGTCCTCGACGTATCGAAACTTGAAGCAGGCAAGGTCGAGTGGAAAATAGAAAATATCTCTATTGCCGAGCTCATCGAACATGCACGGTTTGCCACCTCCGCCCTTTTTGAACAGAAAAAACTTGAGTTTAAAAAAGATGTGGAGCCCAACCTACCGGTGATAAGCGGTGACAGGGACAGATTGATACAGGTATTCATTAATCTCCTGTCGAATGCGGTAAAATTCACTGAGAAAGGGTATGTGCTTTGCCGGGTAAAAAGAGGCGATGATGAAATCGTTGTCAGTATAAGTGATACAGGAAGCGGCATATCAGAGTCAAACAAGAAAACAGTCTTTGAAAAATTCATACAGGCCGGTGACACCCTCACCGACAAACCGAGGGGGACCGGTCTTGGACTATCGATCTGCAAGCAGATCGTCGAATATCATGGAGGTACTATCTGGGTGGAAAGTCAAGCCGGGCAGGGAAGTACTTTCTCCTTCACCCTTCCGCTTATTTCCAGGGACCTTTCTAAACCTTTTGATATTCTGTCAATTTCGCATCTTGAAAAGAATTAGCCTTAACTATAAAATAAAAGGGTTTACAGCAAATGCATAAAATTCTTATAGTAGATGACGATCCGCTGATACGCCTTCTCCTTGAGGAGATTTTGTCTGATGTGAGAGTGCGTAACATCCGGATTTTCTCTGCGGATAATGGACATACTGCGGCTGAGATCATACAGCGGGAAGCACCCGAAATCGTTTTTCTCGACGTGATGCTGCCTGGGATAAACGGGTTCGAGGTCTGTAATATGATAAAAAATACACTCAAGATGAATAATATTTATATAATAATGCTCACCGCAAAAGGACAGGAACTGGACAAACAAAAAGCTAAGGACTCCGGTGCGGATTTTTATATTACGAAACCTTTTACTATTCAGGATGTTATCAGAAAGGTAAAAGAGGTGCTTGGACCAGATTCCTGACATTCGCATAAAACCCACATGAAAATCATTATCTATGGAGGCAATGGCTTCGTAAGCAGCAATTTGATGTTTCTTTGCCTTAATGTCGGCAAGAAATTACGATTTTTTGCTTGTCTTTGTAAAAAAAGCTGTTAACTTCTTTTCTACATTATCTCCCTTGCATGAGGGACAGACAATCTTTGGTTTTGCCTCAAATTCCTTGATTGTCAGGAAAACCGTAAAGTCTTTTTTGCAATCTCTGCAGATATACTCATATGCCGGCATAGTCCCCTCCCTTTTTATAAAAAGACTTGTGATGTTCTCATGGTATATACCGATATTTACCATAAAAAACGGGGGAAATCAAGAATGATAGAGTTGGAGTACCCCTTTGATATCGTCTTCCCTGACCGGGCCGTATACCGTGACAGAGCAATATTCACGATGAACAAGCCTTTCCGCAAGGTTTCTTATCTGGTCAAGTGTTATTGCATTAATTCCCTGGATTATCTCTTTCGGTGAATAATACCTGCCATAGTAAATCTCCTGACGCGCAATATTGTTCATCCTTCCGCTCGATGACTCAAGCCCAAGTATAATATTCCCCTTCAGTTGGTTTTTTGCTCGAACAAGTTCTGCTTCGGTGACAGTATCCTTGAGGCTGTAAATTTCCTTGAGAATCAACTGCAGGACCTCCGCCACCTTCTTTCTGCTTACCCCTGCATAGACACCCCAAACGCCTGTATCATGATAGGATGCAATAAATGAATAGATAGCATATGCCAGACCCCTCTTTTCTCTTATCTCCTGAAATAACCGTGAACTTACCCCTGCACCAAGAATAGTATTCAACAGAAAAAAAACATACCGTTCTCTATCAGGTTGGGGCAGCCCCCTGATGCCAAGACAGAGATGCGCCTCTGAAAGTTCTTTGTGGTACACTTCGACCCTGTTCCTGAATTGCGGGGGTTCTCCCAATCCCGGTTCCGAACCTCTTCGCAAGTGACCCAGATTTTTATTCAGCAGGGAAATAATATGCTCATGATCAATATTGCCTGTGCATGATATTACCGTGTCTTTTGTCCCGTAGTATTTTCGTATATGAGAAATAAGATCTTCCCTGGTAAAAACTTTTATTGTCTCCCGTCGCCCAAGTACGGTCTGTCCAAGGCCTGAATTTCCCCAGATTGTCTGATTGGTAAGATCATGAACATAATCGTCAGGGGTGTCTTCCACCATCTTGATTTCTTCCTTAATAACCGTCTTTTCTTTCTCGATGTCTTCCTCCGGAAATGTTGAATTCAGGAAAACATCGGATAATAATTCAACCCCTTTCTCAAGATATTCATCGAGCACTTTGATATAAAATGTGGTATTCTCCCTTGAGGTAAAGGCATTTAACTCACCTCCGAGTGAATCTATTTCAAAGGATATGTCTTTTGCCGAGCGCTTTTTCGTGCCTTTAAAAAACATATGTTCGAGAAAATGAGATATGCCGTTCTTTTCCGGATGCTCGCTCCTCGATCCGACTTTTACCCATATGCCGATAACAACTGACCGTATAGTCTTGAGTGATTCCATGACCACCGGCAGTCCGTTTGTCAGATGTTCTTTCTTAAACATAGTGTTCTTCTTCGCTCATGTCACCGGAGCGGACCGGTTTCTTCTGCTTTCCAATGCATCCTAAGTTTACCATAGAAATGTATAAACTAAAAAAGGGGATTTTTGCACCCTATCCCCTTTTATCGTCTCTGCAAGCATACCTGCTTTTATACTTTTCTTATTGATTCGCTTTTCCCCGTATCTTTTTCCCGGAGCGCCTCTTTTCTTGATAGTCTGATCCTTCCCATTTTGTCTATTTCAATAACTTTAACAAGGAGCTCATCTCCTTCATTGAACTCATCGGTAACCTTTGCTATGCGTTGCTCTGAGATTTGAGAGATGTGCAGTAATCCCTCGGTTCCCGGAAGAATCTCAACAAACGCGCCAAAATCCATAATCCGTTTTACCTTGCCGAGATAAATCCTGCCGAGTTCGGCTTCTGCGGTGATATTATTTATGATATCTATCGCCTTTTGAGCCGATTCCCCGTCGGGGGAGGCAATACTGATAATCCCGCTGTCTTCTATATCTATTTTGACGCCTGTCTGTTCCACAATCCCTCTGATAACCTTCCCGCCTGTTCCGATCACATCACGGATTTTTTCCTGTTTGATCTGCATGATAAAAATCCTCGGTGCATACTGTGCAAGATTTTCTCTCGGTGAACTGATCGTTTCAGCCATTTTATCAAGGATACTCAGCCTTCCCTGTCGTGCCTGATCGAGCGCCCTCTCCATAATCTCCCGTGATATGCCTCCTATTTTTGTATCAAGCTGGAATGCGGTAATGCCCTTTGCAGTTCCCGTGACTTTAAAATCCATATCTCCAAGATGATCTTCCAGTCCGAGGATATCGGTAAGGATTACCACCCTTTCTTCTTCCTTGATGAGTCCCATGGCAATTCCTGCAACAGGGGATTTTATCGGAACGCCTGCATCCATTAATGCAAGAGAGCCGCCGCATACGGTTGCCATTGAGGAGGAACCGTTTGATTCGAGGATATCTGAAACGATTCTTATTGTGTAGGGAAATTCGGCTTTTTGAGGGATGACTGCTTTCAGCGCTCTCTCAGCAAGCATACCGTGCCCTATTTCCCGTCTGCCGGGAGATCTCAGCGGCTTCACTTCTCCTACACTGAAAGGAGGAAAATTATAATGGAGCATGAATGTTTTATACGATTCTCCATCGAGGGAATCAATCTTCTGCTCATCTTCAGACGTACCGAGCGTAACTACTGCAAGGCATTGTGTCTCTCCCCTTATAAAAAGAGCTGAGCCGTGGGTTCTCGGCAGTATTCCGACCTCCCCGCTGATCGGCCTGATGGTGGTATCCGACCTTCCGTCGGCTCTTTTATTTTCATTCAAAATCATGTCCCTGACAAGGTTTCTCTCGATTTCATTAAAGACTGCTGCTATATCCATTGTGATGTCTATTTCGCCGGTGTTCAGGCGCTCAACAATATCTTTGAGGATATCGTCAAGGGCTCTCTGGCGCATAAGCTTATCAGGAATTGTAATCGCAGCCGTTATCCTTTCGAGGGAAAGCTCTGTTACAGCATTCTTCAGGCCTTCATCGGTAACCGGTTCCGCTACCAGGCGTTTTTCTCTTCCTGACAGGGACCTGAATTCATTCTGAACAGCGCAGATGCGTTTTATTTCCTGGTGCGCAATATCAAGCGCTTCGAGGAGGTCAACTTCCGATATTTCAAGCGCTTCACCTTCCACCATGACAACGGCTTCCTCTGTTCCTGCTACGATGAGGTTCAGGTCGCACTCTTC
>WSSedA1B3DRAFT_1000039_pt1 | contig 34605 bp, 32 predicted proteins | sample WetSurSiteA1Bulk_FD_9468 | JGI IMG/M metagenome (IMG submission 9468)
TAGTTCATGACTATATCATCAGTTGCCTTCTGTTGGAACATTAAGAAGTAATCGTGAAAAATTTTGGCGGTTCTATAAACAAATTCTGACCTATACAATTATTTTTGCTCATGTTCCTGCTCAGGGTCTGCCCCGGGCGGTTCAGGGTCCGGTGGTGTTATGTTCAGTTCTCTGTATGTACGGTCCAGGGCCTCACTGAGACGAAGTTCGGGATACCTGACCGTTGCTTCAATTACATGTGCAAGGGGATAATCAACGTGACGGTCCTCCGAATATACAATCCGGATAAATCTTCGTTTCAGAAGATAACACCGTTTTTTTTGTCCGGATTTGTCTTTATAGGGGATGATCACATGCTCAGGATCTTCTTCAAGACCATACTGTTGTATTAGTTGGTCAATCTCTTCGATAAATAGACGATGCACGTTATCTGTGTTCAGTCGATTAACTCCTTCAGGCTCTGTGCAAGATCCGCATCAAGTGTTTTCAGGGTATGATAGTACTCGTAAGCCGTGTTTTTTTCTCCCAGAAGAGCATTGGTGATGCCCAGATTATAATAGGTCATCGGATCGCGAGGATCTATGGTTCGTGCCTTTTGGAATGTTTCGCATGCCGAGATATAGTCACCGTTGATGAGATATGTCACCCCAAGTTTGTTATACAGTGATGCCGATTCAGCTCCCATATGCAGTGCCTGTTTGTATGCATCGATAGCTTTGGCATACTGCCCCTGTGTGTAATAGATTAACGCACATGCGATGAATTCATCGGCAGTCTCCGGCTTTTTCTTTCCTGTTTCCAGTAAGCAGGTGCTCTCTTTACTCTTGCCGGGTTTCTTGTAGCTGTCAAGTTGTTTCAGGATTGGTGCCAACGAGACGGCAACTGAATAAGGTTTTCCTCCCCCGGGCAAAACGACAGCGGCGCCAACGACTTTCCCCTTGCTATTAAAAAGAGGACTCCCGCTCAGTTCGGGGGCAAACGGGTGAGAAATCCTGTAGAGCCTCCCCTTTGTGATCACCTCTTTCAGGGTAATATCTGAAACACGAGTTGCATCTGTAGTTTTCTCTGAGAGAAGAAAGACACGGTCTCCCTGTTCAAGTTTATACTCTCTGTCCACAGCAACAAAGGCAGGTTCTTCTGCATCTGTTTTGATAAGGGCAAGATTGTTTTCGCACCTTGAGGAAATGAGTTCCCGAACCGGAAAAAGGAGGCCGCTATCAGTTTTTACCCTGAGCATGTTCTGCGGCTGTTTAAGCCATTTTGCGATGATAAAGCAGTTGGTTGCGATGATCCCTCTCTGGTCCAGAATGAACCCGCGCGCCGAGGCAATCTGCTTTTTCTCTTTATCCTCAACTGATATGGTCACCACAGCTTTTTTCTGTTCTATCACCTTTTCCGCCAGTTCTGCATGCGCAGGAAGAGAGAACAGTATCAGGCATGTCAGAGTCAAGCAAATTCTTGTCAGGAAAATTATTACCATATCCTTATCCCGGATATTATAATAAAATATTTCACAGAAAGATTTTCCGGATTAATATTTCTATTCGAGGAGAAACTGTGCATGGCAAATGAAGACCTTTCCCAACTAAAGATAGAGAAATCGGTTTCCCCGACAAAACCACGAAAACAGAAAAAGAGTATCCTGGCAGCCGGAGCGATAATCGGACTTGTTCTGCTTCTGATTCTTTTTTCACAGGGAATTTTGTCGCCCGCAGTAGAAGTGGAAGTAGTCAGCGTTACCCAGGTATACCCTTCACAGGCATTCACAATTCTGAACTCCAGCGGGTATGTGGTAGCACAGCGCAAGGCAGCTGTTGCTTCCAAGGTTACCGGCCGCCTTATCTCTCTCTCGGTGGAAGAGGGGAATAATGTGAAGAAAGGGCAGATCATCGCCCGGCTTGAAAATGACGATGTCGTCGCAGCACGGGATCAGGCAGAAGCCAACCTGAATGCAACCCGTTACAGCCTTGAGCAGGCAAAAGCCGAATTGCGTGATGCGACCCTCACGTTTGAAAGAAACAAGGAGTTGCTGACACAGGGATTTGTATCAAAGGCTGAATATGATGCGTCAGAAGCGCGGCATTCCAGTGCACAGGCAGCAGTCTCGGCATCTGAAGCAGCGGTCAGGGCCGGCAAAGCAGCACTTCAGGGTGCACAGGTGGCCGTTGAATATGCCCTGATCCGAGCTCCCTTCGATGCGGTTGTTCTTACAAAAAACGCAGATATAGGGGATATCGTCACCCCGATCGGAGCCGCTGCAGAGGCCAAGGCGGCTGTTGTCACCATTGCGGATATGGATTCTCTCCAGGTGGAGACCGATGTGTCTGAATCGAACCTTTACCAGGTAAAAACCGGACAACCCTGCGAGATACAACTTGATGCCCTGCCCGATGTGCGTTTCAAGGGCGCAGTGCATATGATTGTACCGACTGCTGACAGGAGCAAGGCCACGGTTATGGTCAAAGTCCGGTTTGCCGATAAGGACCCCCGGATACTACCTGAAATGAGCGCCAAGGTCGCATTCCTCTCAAGGGAGACAAAGAGCGATGAGCAAAACTCAAGAACAGCGATAAATCCATCAGCCATTGTGGAACAGAAAGGCAAAAAATTGGTTTTTCTGGTTATAGAAAACAAAGTGAAAGAAACACCGGTGGAGACCGGCGCTCACCTTGGTGATATGGTGGAAATATTAGGCGGAGTCAAGGCAGGGGACAGAGTTGTATTGAAACCCCTCAATAAAATGAAGAACGGGGTGCGGATCAAGGTGCTCGAAAAATAGATGGATAAAAAGCCCCCGATTGTCGAAATCAGAAACCTCTGCAAAACCTACCAGCGTGGAAATCAGCTTATCTCTGTTTTAAAAGATATTAGCTTTAATATCGATGAAGGAGAGTTCCTCGCGCTTATGGGACCTTCCGGATCGGGGAAGACAACGCTATTAAACCTTATTGCCGGCATTGACAAGGCAGACTGCGGAAGTATAAGGATAGGTGGCGTAGAAATAACCTCGCTTGCCGAGACAGAACTCGCTGCATGGCGTGCAAATAATGTCGGCTTTATATTCCAGTTTTATAACCTTATCCCTGTCCTGTCAGCCTTTGAAAATGTCGAATTGCCGCTCCTCCTTACCGATCTGTCAAAAAAGGAGCGGAGAACACATGTGGAGACCGCCCTGCGGGTTGTAAACCTCGCAGACCGAATGGAGCACTATCCGGGTGAACTGTCCGGCGGGCAGCAGCAGAGGGTGGCAATCGCCAGAGCTGTCGTGACCGATCCGACAATCCTTGTAGCGGATGAACCGACAGGAGACCTTGACAGAGATTCTGCAAATGATGTGCTCGATCTTATGGAACGGCTTGTTCATGAACTTGGCAAGACGATCATTATGGTAACTCACGACCCCAGGGCTGCAAACAAGGCGCATCTGATCAAGTACCTTGACAAAGGTGTGTTGAATGCACGTCCTCAAACTGATTTTTGAGAATTCGTTCAGGCACAAACTCCGGACATCCCTCACTATTTTAGGTGTCACCATCGCTATCTTGGCATTTGGGCTGCTGCGGACCGTTGTCAGTGCTTGGTATGCAGGGGTCGAAGCATCCTCTGCCAGCCGTCTGGTTACCAGAAATGCAGTATCTCTTGTCTTTCCCCTTCCTCTCTCATATAAGGAAAAGATCAGTCAGATCGAAGGGGTGAAGGGCGTTTCTTATGGTTCGTGGTTTGGCGGTATTTATATTGACGAAAAGAATTTTTTTGCGAACTACGCTATGGAACCAAAAACATATCTGGCGATGTATCCGGAGATTATCATCCAGGACGATCAGTGGAATGCTTTCCTCCGCGACCGCAAAGGAGCGGCAGCCGGAAAGAAACTCGCCGAACGCTTTGGATGGAAAATCGGTGACAGTATTACATTAAAAGGGACGATTTTCCCCGGCAACTGGGATTTCGTGCTGCGTGCGATATACAGGGGTAGGGATGACACAGTGGATGAAACCGCTTTTTTCTTCCACTGGGACTATCTCAACGAGACATTAAAAAAAGCAGGCCGGTCCTGGACCGACAAGGTCGGATGGTTTCTGATCGAGATAGAAAACCCGGACATCGCAGCAGAGGTATCTCTCCGGATCGACAGAACCTTTAAAAACTCTCTCGCTGAAACACTGACTGAGACTGAAAAGGCATTCCAGTTGAGTTTTATTTCGATGACAGAGGCGATTGTGATTGCCATCCGGTTCGTGTCGTTTGTGATCATCTTTATCATCATGGCGGTCGTGGCAAATACGATGGCTATGACAGCCCGTGAACGCATCGGAGAATATGCGGTCTTCAAAACCCTTGGATTCGGCGGCTTCCATATTATCGGTCTTATTTTTGGAGAATCCCTGTTTATTACCATGCTTGGCGCCGCTCTGGGTATCCTGCTGACATTCCCGGCAGCCGAAATCTTCGGAAAAGAGTTGAGTCAGTATTTCCCGATATTCAATGTGGAACGCGAGACAATCTACCTGGATATCATAGCCGCTCTTGTAATAGCATTTGTTGCAGGACTCTTCCCTGCATGGAGGGCAATACATATTCGGATTGCGGACGGATTGAGGAGAATAGGGTAATGATTGTTTCTCGGATGTCAAACGGAGTGAGAGCAGACACAGTACGCTCGCTCATTCTCGGCCCCGATAAGAATCGGGACCTCCGAGGTATCCCGATAAGAATCGGGATAAAGCCGCTCACATACTGTATCTGCCCTCACTCCGGCAAAGGAGTCGTGTCAACCAATTGAAAATACCTCTTTCATACAGCTTTCGCAACCTCTGGACGCGCAGGCTGACCACCTTTCTCACTGCCTCGGGTATGGCATTGGTGGTCTTTGTGTTTGCATCTGTGCTGATGCTCGCAGAGGGTCTCCAGAAGACGCTTGTTGAGACAGGTTCCTACGAAAATGTAGTCGTCATACGGAAAGCAGCCGGTTCGGAGGTGCAGAGCGGTGTAGAGCGGTTACAGGCCTCCATTATCGAAACGCAGCCTGAAATCGCCCTAAGAGCGGACGGGAAACGACAGGCTGCAAAAGAGCTGGTTGTACTCATTGCGTTGCCGAAACGGGGCACTGACAAACCCTCAAATGTAGTGATCCGTGGTATTGAAGACGCATCAATATCCCTGCGCCCGCAGGTGAAGCTTGTGGAGGGGAGACTGCCGCGTCCCGGTTCTTCGGAAATTATAGCCGGATCAAGCATTGCAAAACGTTTTGAGGGAGGAGGGCTTGGCGAAACACTTCGCTTTGCCATGAGAGACTGGACGGTTGTCGGGGTGTTCGATGCAGGGAATACCAGTTTTGATTCCGAGATATGGGGGGATGTTATACAATTCATGCAGTCTTTCAGGCGGCCTGCGTATTCCTCGATGATCTTCCGTTTGAGTGACCCGTCCGCCTTTGAAACGGTAAAAAAACGGATAGAAGGCGACCCCCGCCTGACGCTCGAAGCGATGCGTGAACCTGAATACTACAGAAAACAGTCGGAAGCAATGGCAAAATTTCTCCGGATCCTCGGCCTCACGCTCACCATAATATTCTCTCTCGGTGCGATTATTGGTGCCATGATCACCATGTATTCCGCCGTTGCCAACCGTATTTTTGAGATCGGCACACTGCGTGCTCTTGGGTTCCAGCGGAGGAGTATTCTTGCAGCATTCCTCATGGAAGCACTTTTTCTTGGTTTCATCGGCGGTGTTGTTGGCCTGTCCCTGGCCTCCTTCCTGCAACTTTTCACTGTATCGACACTGAATTTCCAAACCTTCTCCGAACTGGCTTTCTCATTTTCGCTCACAATCGAGATCGTATATCAGGGGATGCTTTTCGCACTGATTATGGGCTTCGTCGGAGGAGTCCTCCCCGCTTTCAGGGCAGCACGAATGAATATCGTCGAGTCTCTCAGGGCAAGCTGATCTCTCTCAATCTATCCCATATTCTTCATAATGCATGGAAAATCAGAGCAGATGCAGTATCAGTGCTCATTCTCAGGCTGCTTCGCAGAGCTCCGAGCAATCTCCCGAAAGCTTTCGGGAGATAAAGCCGCTCTGATACTGCATCTGCTCTGATGTATCAAAAAATGCATAAATAATGNAGGNTAGATTCAAATACACCCAAGGAGCGTCAGTCCATCTTTGAGGAAGCGCATAGCGAATATCAGAAGGATAACTCCAAGCAATCGTATAGNGTAAATATATACTCTGCTTTTCAGGAAATCCCTTGATTTATCAATCACAAAGGCCACAAAGATTTTTGAACCCACCAGCAATAAATAAAACCCCAATATAAAGAGAAAGGCCGACAGAATATTTACTTTATACGCTCTCAGGACCATTGGAGCGCCAACTGCTATCCAGAAAAGATAAGGATGAGGACTGAGGAAATTGGCGAGTATCCCTTTTCTCAGAGAATGCGGCTGAATTTTTTGCAGGGACAGTCCGCCGGCTTTTACAGCGATGCTTTCATATGCAAGATATCCGATGAAGAGTGCCCCGAGGAGTGAAATTGTACCAAGTATGAGGTGCGACTGGGAAAGCTTTGCAAGAAGAAAAACCGACACCAAAACAATCGGCACATCCGTCAAAATTGGGGCAAGTGCGACCAGCATCCCTTCTTTCCTGCTATGCGTGAGAGTTTCGGCAATGACCAGAGCAAGCAGGGGACCGGGGGATATCCCGGCAACCAGTCCGAACAGTAATCCTGTAAACAGAAATGGCAAGGAATCAGACATGATTATATCTTNCCCACGACTGCAAGGTAAATGGTAAACTCATCATCACCGTCAACCCCTAAAAGTTTGTCCATCATCTCCTGGTGGTAGGCAGCAACAGCACAAGTCCCTCCGCCGATTGCCGCACTTGCCAGATAGAGATTCTGACATACATGGCCGGCATCGATTGCAATAACCTTGTGTGCTGCCTTATGATACCGCCATTCCATCCGGTAAGGGATTGTTGTCCAGATAAAGGTAACAGGGGCGTTCCCTATAAACGATTGGAAAAATGTGGCCATCACAATTTCTTCTGAAAGGTTTTTATCAACCGATACAACAAGAAGCTGATGTTCAAGCGGCAGATAACGATAAATCCCTATGTCCAACCCTGTCACATTCAGAATACAGAGATAGGTCTCAAGAGCATGCCGGCAGCCGGCTGAAGGCACTGTGCGAAATACTGTGGCTTCATTTGCCTTCTCTCTTACGCCCTGAGTAGCCCAAAGCAGAAAAGACAACTCTTCCATCGTCAATGATTCATTTTTGAAATGTCTGTGGCTTTTCCTGTTCTGTATCGCGGAAATAAGATCCGTACCGGAGAGGGAACGCCATTTGTCTTTTGTGATAAGCTCGATGCGATGACTCTCCGTTGCATAAGGTTTTTCAATGGGAGGAGGAGCAATGCCTTTCCTCTGGTCTGTCAGCCGGAAATCAATAGTCTGACGCATTGTATCTTTTAAAAAATGTCGTGAGTGCTTCATTGAATTTTCCATTGTGCACCTTCCTCCGTTACTCTCAGATGAAAAGTCAGGGAACCCTCTTGATGAACAATTGTAATATGCGCATACGATCAGATTCAAATTCATTCATGCTCTTCAATAATTGGATGTCAATAAAAGTGCTATAATTGCTTATATCCCCGAAAAATATCAGGTATTCTTTTTATGTGCGAATTTTGTACGAAATACGGTGAAGGCAAAAAGTGGTATGAAAACATAAAAAATTATACCGAGGAGGTTTTCCATCAGGTTAACTCTGAAGAACACCTGCGGGCCTATTTAAAGGATTTCTCCCGTTCCATCAGGGAGGATACTGATCAGGCCTTCTCCTGGAAAAAACGTTTCCCCCGAATATATAATCTGATTGCATACCCCCTTGTTACCAGACATCTTAAAAAGACACATTTCGGCCAGATAGTCCCTGTAGAGGAGATTGAGAATATACTCGGCCAGTGCGCCTCTGTTGTCAGATTGCCCTGTGTATGCAGAAAAGTTACGATAGGCGAAGGCAAACGTTATTGCCTCGGCGTTGGTATGGACCTGACGAAGCTATTCCGTGATGTCCCGGACATCAGTGATTTTGAACGGCTGACCAATGATGAGGCGAAAGCCTTTGTGCGACATCTTGATACAGAGGGTCAGACGCACAGCGTCTGGACATTCAATACTCCCTTCATAGCGGCTGTCTGCAACTGCGATACCGACTGCATGGCCTACCGTTTCCAGATGACCATGGGCATCGGCAAGGTCATGTGGAAAGGTGAATATATTGCACAGATTGATCCCTCTCAGTGCATTGGTTGCCGGGAGTGCATGGGGCGATGTTATTTCGGCGCTCTCAGTTATGACAGCAAGAATGAAAAATGTCTGGCTGATCCCATAAAATGCTACGGATGCGGGGTTTGCCGGACAGTCTGCATAAATGATGCTATCAGTCTAATGGACAGATCTCACATCGAACAGGCTGCTCATTCCTGGTGATTATAGCGTACAGAGTATTTTCACTCATTCTCGAGCTTCCGCTCTCCGAGGTATCCTGATAAGAATCAGGATAAATCCGTGAAAATACTCTGTACGCTATAATCACTCATCTTGATGTGGAGTTTTTTGAATGATACTGTTATTCTTTTTCCCCGATAAAATAATCCATTAATTTATATCCTTCCTCAAAAATAAGGATATCATCTCTTTCGGTGATCGATTCATCGAATCCCTGCTTTTTATTGTCCTTTTGAATCCTGCTGTCGTAGATTACAAACGGCACCGGTTCATCGGTATGGGTCTTTACCGCAATCGGAGTAGCATGGTCCGGGAGGATAAGTATCCTGAATTCATTAAAGGACTGCATGCCCTTTATAACAGTGCCGACTACCAGTTTGTCGAAATCTTCTATCGCTTTGATTTTGTCCTTGTATTTCCCCGAATGCCCTGCTTCATCGGGCGCCTCAACATGGATATAGGCAATATCTACTCTCTTAAGGGCTTCAAGGGCAGCCTCTGCTTTTCCAACATAGTTCGTGTCAAGGTAGCCGGTGATGCCCGGGACCTGAAGTATTTCAAATCCTGCATAAATACCGAGCCCTCTCATAAGGTCAACAGCGGAAACGAGTGCGCCTTCAAGTGAATATTTCTGCCTGAAGGTCGGGAGGTTCAGTTTTTTCCCCTGTCCCCAGAACCAGACGCTGTTTGCAGGTTTTTTCCCCCCCTGCATCCTTTTCCTGTTCACGGGGTGCCCTTCAAGTATCCCCGCAGCCTGGAGCATCAAGTCCCTTAACACATCTTCGCCGTCTCCGACAGGAAGATAATCCGCAATTTCTTTCCCCGTGATATCATGTGGCGGAGTGCATTCGATCTGAGAGGCCCCGGAAGACCATACCATGATATGGCGGTAACTGACACCCGGATAAAAGCTGATATCCGAAGAACCTAAATTTTCGTTGATATCGAGGACAAGTTCTTTTGCCTCCTCTGTTGTTATATGGCCACTGCTGTAATCTTCCATTACCGCCTTTGTTTTCGGTTTGTTATATTTCAGCGTAACAAGGTTGCAACGGTAAGCAACATCGTTCTCCTTGAGAACAATCCCGATGCTGGCGGCTTCAAGCGGAGCTCTGCCGGAATAATAATCGGTGGGATTATATCCGAGGATGTTCAGATTTGCTACGTCTGATCCCGGCTGAAACCCCGATGGAACAGTTCTTATTTTCCCGATAGTTCCTTTGCGGACCAGTTTATCCATATTCGGGGTAGAGGAGTGTTGCAACGGCGTCTTTCCGTTCAGTTCCTTAAGCGGCCTGTCTGCCATGCCGTCTCCGATGATGACAAGATATTTCATACCATTCCTTTCATTTTTTGTGCTTTATATCCTAAATCTATAATATCCATAAAGCCTGTCAATTTGCGAATTCAGAAGATTATTGCCCGCATGCCGTGCAGTGTGAATTTCTTGGAACAGACACTTTTCTGAACGAAGCCTTTATGGCGTCATAAATCAGGAGGTGTCCTTTCAGGGTCTCGCCTATGCCAAGGATAAGTTTTATTACCTCTGCGGCCTGAAGCGTGCCTATCACTCCGGGCAGAACTCCGAGAAGGCCTGATTCGCGTAAATAAGGTGGAGCATCCGGAGGAGGCGCTTCGAAGAGACACCGGTAGCAGGGTCCCTCTCCTGGAACTACAACCAAAACCTGTCCTTCAAATTTTGACACTGCTCCGGTAACCAGAGCTTTCCCCGCATGAACGCAGACATCATTTACAAGAAACCGTGTCGGAAAATTGTCGCTGCAGTCAACGATGATAGCATAATGCTCTATAAGATCGTGGATATTCTGTTCAGACAATCTTAACTGCAGAGGGATGATAGTGACGTCAGGGTTCAGGGCTTCGAGGGTTTTTTTAGCCGAGAAGACTTTTGGCTGTCCGATTGTTCCCATGGTATGCACTATCTGGCGCTGGAGATTGCTGAGATGCACTATGTCGTCATCAATAAGAGCAATTGTCCCAACCCCGGCGGCTGCCAGATAGTAACCGACGGCAGAAGCAAGTCCCCCGGCGCCGACAATGAAAACCCTCGCCTGCAAGAGCTTTTGCTGCCCTTCTTCACGAACTTCAGGCAGTGCTATCTGTCTGCTGTAACGCCGGAGCTGGTCATCTGAGAGTTTCATTGAAGATGTTCAGATTATGTTTCTTCTTTGCCTTCCACCCTGATCATTACTGTATTGCCCATTACTACCTTTAAGGTATCAATTTCTGAAATCGCCTGCCTGACGTCTTTCTCTTTTGCTTCATGAGTCAGCACCACGAGCGGAACAGCTTCGCCGATCCTTCTGCCTTTCTGTATGACCGATGCGATGCTGATGTTGTGAGCGCCGAGTATTCCGGATATTTTTGAGAGAACACCCGGCTTGTCGAGGGCGGAAAATCTGAAGTAGTATTTTGATGTTACATCGTCTATCTTTTTTATCCTCGCCTCGCTTGAAATGTCCGGTATCGTAGGAACCCTGCCGATAGAATTCTTCTGAATATTCCTTGCAATATCAACAATATCGCTTACGACGGCGCTTCCGGTGGGAACAGAGCCGGCGCCTCTTCCATAGTACATGGTCGACCCTGTCGCGTCACCCTCAACGTAAATTGCATTAAAAGGGCCGTCAACCTTTGCTATCAGATATTCTTTCGGGAGCATGGTCGGATGTACTCTGAGTTCTATCTCCCCATTCGTTTCCTTTGTGATGGCAAGCAGTTTGACCTTATAGCCAAGTTCTGTTGCAAAGGCGATATCCTGGGCAGAGATCTTTGAAATCCCTTCAATATGGACAGAGGGATATGAGAGAGGTATGCCATAGGCAAGGGTAGCGAGGATTGTGAGTTTATGGGCTGTGTCAATCCCTTCTATATCGAACGTAGGATCAGCTTCTGCATACCCCAATTTCTGGGCTTCTTTCAACGCATCGGCGAATTCGACATCCTCATCAGTCATCTTTGTGAGGATATAATTTGATGTGCCGTTGATTATCCCGTAGATTGCCTTTATCCTGTTTGCAATGAGTCCTTCCTTCATGACCTTTATGATGGGAATTGCCCCGGCCACTGATGCTTCGAATCCGACCTCGACTCCGGTTTTCTTCGCTTCCTGAAAGATGTCTGTCCCTTCGGTGGCAAGCAGGGCCTTATTTGCTGTTACAACATGCTTGCCATTCTGGATCGCCTTCAGGATGAAATCCTTGGCCGGCCTGATTCCTCCTATCAGCTCAACAACAATCTGAATCTCCGGGTCATTGAAGATCATATTCACATCTGTCGTCAGTACTCCATCCGGGATCTTGATGCCCCTGTCTGTGGTGATATCAAGATCTGCGATCCTTTTCAGATTTATCTCAAACCTGGCTCTCCTCTGAATGATATCCTTATTTTCGAGGAGCACCTTTGCAGTACCGCTGCCTACAATCCCAAACCCTATGATTCCGACGTTGATCATTTCTTTAACCCTTTCCTTTTTCGATCTTACTTCTCATGCAATGTTGAGATATTAGCACTTTTAATTATAATACATCTCCTCTGCATTCATTGAGCTTCTGACAAGCGGAGCAGAAGCAACAAATCTAAACCCCAGAGAGAGCGCTGTAAGCCGGAGGCTCTCGAATATGTCCGGGGTGACATATTCAATGACAGGAAGGTTCATCCTTGAAGGCTGGAGATACTGGCCGATGGTGAGCAGGTCACATCCTGCATTACGCAAGTCTTTGAGTGCCCGGATAACCTCACTGATGCCCTCTCCAAAACCGAGCATAAGCCCTGATTTTGTATAAATTCCAGGCGACGTTTTTTTGCAATGTTCGAGAAGAAACAAAGAACGTTGATAATCGGCATTTGGCCTTACAGCCGGATATAGACGGGGAACTGTTTCTATATTATGGTTGAATACATCAGGTCTGGAACATATGATTGTATTGAGACTGTTCAGGTCCCCCTTGAAATCAGGCGTGAGGACCTCAACTTTAGCATGGGGAAGAAGGGTCCTGATATGTGCAATGGTCGATGCAAAATGGCCTGCACCGCCATCGTCAAGATCATCCCTGGTTACAGAGGTTATAACAACATAACGGAGGCCCAGCTCCTTTGCGGCCATTGCGACTCTCTCAGGTTCTGCAGGGTCAGGAGGGTCAGGAACTGATGACAAAACAGAACAGAATCCACAGTTTCTGGTGCACTTTGAGCCGAGGATCATAAAGGCAGCTGTCGGCCGTGAGAAGCATTCGCCGACATTCGGACATCTTGCATCCTCACAGACAGTCGAGAGCCTGAAATTTCTCAGAAGACGTTTCGTGTTGTGAACACTTCTGTGATTATTGTTTCTCAGCCAATCCGGCAGTCTCATATTCAACTCAGTATAAACCAAAATCGTTCTTAAAAATAAAAGAAACACCGAACTTTGTCAAATAATCAAGATATACTATTCCGGCACACCCCTCTTGTTTATTTCCTTTTTCAAATGGTATTCTCTTTTTATGCACAATGCTCAAAATATGCTACGTGCTCTGACCATCTCTTTTGAGGGGGAAGCAGAGAACATACACTCTATAGGATGATGACATGATACATTTAAAATTAAAACGGCGATTGCCATACAGGCCCACGGAGAGGATGAATGTCGTAAGCTATCCGATACGGGATATTGTGATGGAGGCAAAACGCGAGGAGGCGAGGGGGAAGAAGATGATTTATCTCAACATCGGCGACCCCCCGCAGTATGGCTATCAGCCTTTCAGAGCGATAGCTGATCGTGTAAAGAGCGCGCTTGACGAAAATTATCAAGGGTATGCGTCTTCAGAAGGAGATGATCTTCTCCGGAAGAATGTAGCTAAGATTGAGAAGTGCAAGCCCGAGGACGTCTTTGTTGTTGCCGGCCTGACCGAAGGTATAGACTTCTTTTTCCATTCATTTATAGGGTTCGGTGAGAAGGTGCTTCTGCCTAACCCGGTGTATCCGCTTTACCTCAGCAAGGCGAAACAGTTTGAAGGCGATACCGTATTCTACAGGCATGATGCTGACGGACAGATAGATGTAGGGAATTTAGCCAAGAAAATAGAGGGTGCGAAGGCAATCGTGATCATCAACCCGAATAATCCGCTGGGAGCAGTGTATTCCGAACAGAACCTTGCGGAAGTTGTTCATCTCTGCTCTGAATACGATGTCCCTATATTTTACGACGGTTCCTACGACCAGCTCGTACTCGAAGGGAAACAGGTTGACTTCAGAAAAATAGCAGGCAAAAGAGTTCCGTTTATTTATGGGAGTTCACTCTCCAAAGATTTCAATTACCCCGGCGCGCGGATAGGATGGGTAGCATTCCACGGAGACAAGTGGGAAGAGGTCAAGAATGCGTTCTTTCTCCTTTGCAACCAGCGCCTTTCCGTCAACTGGGAATATCAAAAAGCAGCGGCTGCAGCGATAGTGGATCGTTCATACCCGGCATATATCACCGACATAAAGAAAAAACTCCTCGAAAGAAGGGATGCTTTCATCAACATCGCCAGAAAACTACCGCTCTCTTTCCCGGTTCCAAAGGGTGCGTTCTACGCGTTCATAAAGATAGAAACGAAGAAATGGAAAAAGGATCTGGAATTTGTGCGTGCGGCGCTGAAAGAAGGGGTAGTTTTTGTCCCCGGTTCAGGGTTCGGAAGACAGGAGGATGGGGTATATTTCAGGACCACCTTCCTTCCGGAGCCGAACATAATAGAAGAGGCATTCGAGAAAATCAGAAAGATCTTGTAGAGGATTATTCCTCGTTTCTTTCTATCCCAGCCTGCATTATTCATGCATTTTTAATGTAGCAGGGCAGATGCAGTATCAGAGCGGCTTAATCCCGATTCTTAGCGGGATTCCTCGGAGTCCCGAAAGCTTTCGGGACGAGAATGAGCGCTGATACTGTATCTGTTCTGCTACTCTACATATCATGAATAATATGGGCTGAAGAGGTTCAATCAGGTTGGAAGGGGGAGAGGGGAGCATACTGTTCGGTCATAAAGACCAATCCCCCAAAGGATGTTGTTTCCCCTCCCTTTGTCCCCCTTATTTCAAACATAGCAAAAAACAGGAGAGAAATCAAATGTATGTACATTTATGATGAGAAGCTATAGGGGTTACAGAGAGGATGAACTTGTATTCATCTTTTCGATGTAGCTGATAAATTGGTTTAATATCTGCGTGTCTCTTTGGGTTAATCCTAAAAATTCTATTCCCAGTTCATAAATTGCCGGCTTCTTATTTTCTATTAAGAAAGAGGAAGCAACCCTTCCCAGAAATTTTATTTTTTCCCCATCGATAGTTATCTCCATAGGTATCTGATCCTCAACCTCCAGAGGACAATAACTTTCTATGAGCATTCCACCAGGACTCAGATTTTTGATTTTATAACTCTCATGGCATCTCATTATCGCATTTTCTTGAATTTCAAGAGTTACTCTCACGTGAAGCCTTTGTTCATTGTAGCTATATATTTCTACCTCTTTCAGTTTGTCTTGCCCGCGTCTTTTTATGAAACGAAAAATTTCTCTAATCTTTTCATCCGAAATGTCAGTAAATTTTAAACCCGCTGAATATATGGGGATAACATTGCTACGGGAGTCCTGTATGCTTTCAGTGAGCGAAGACCATACGACAATCCCTTTCACAGTCACCCTTGTATTTTCACCTGCGATTGTCAGTGTATATTCACAGCCGATGTTGAGTTTTCTGTCTGCCTTTATAGCAACACCGCTGACACTTATGTTAAGAATTTTTACGGCATGGGCAAATATCATATTGCCGTTCATTTTTATAAAATCTACTGAAATTCTTTTATAACGTCTTCTGTCTCGCATAATCTCTATAGGGGGTTTTTAAAAGAGTTCCTAATGTTCTCCATGCAATATATGAACTTTAATCAAGGAATTCCTCGCTGCTCTGCATCGGGGTCATAAGTTCCTTGCTGTTTCTTGATACCTCGCAGCTCTGCTGCGGGGTAGTTCATTAAATATTACGCCCTGTAGTTTCTGCCGCAGGCTGGTTACTCCTGTTTGTTTCAGCTCTATCGTAATAAGAAAATGTGAAAAAAATATGAAGAAGCAGGAATGATCTTTGGCTTTTTCACACAGGTTCAAGTTTGCAATCTGAACCCTTTCTTCATATGGTTATAATTATACCATCACCAGCTCAATGACAATCAAACCGTATGGATTTGTAGATGACCATAGCCAATCCGCGGGTGTGCTTAAATAATTTCAATATGCCGTTTTAGCACAGATTGACCAACAATCCCAGTACTAATTTGCTATAGTAAAAGTATGAGATGTTTTTTTGTTGATTCAACGTTAAGATACAGCGATGAAAAAGGGTTTGGTGAATCCTATTATATCCTCTGCCCGGTATGCTGGAACTCAAGCATCAAGGTTAAAAAATGGGAAGATGGTTCGGAGGAAACAAGTGACTGCCCTGTCTGTGAGAGAATGATACGAACATTAAATGATGAACAGGTGAAAGATTAGTCCGGAATAATTTATAGCAACATTAAGTGAAATATTCCCACCGTTCTGTGGTGTGGGTTATCCTTTCCTCTCATTTTGTTTTGCCTCATCCCATAGTTTGTCCATCTCATCAAGCGTCATACTGGAGAGTTCTCTGCCCTGTTCTGCAGCCCTCATTTCTATATGGCGGAACCGGTGGATAAATTTACTGATGGTTTTCCGGTGAGCATCTTCAGGGTTGACTTTCATGAACCGTGACAGGTTCACGAGCATAAAGAATATATCGCCCAGCTCGTCTTCCATTTCTTCCTTCTTCCCTGATTTAAGGGCTTCTTTCAGCTCGTTCATTTCCTCATCAACCTTTTTTAAAACATCCTCAACCTTCTCCCAGTCGAACCCGACCTGTGCCGCCCTTTTTTGAAGCCGGTGGGCTCTGAGCAGAGAAGACATCGCCTTCGGAACCCCTTCAAGGATTGAATTGCGGAGCTTACCTTCCTGTTTTTTCAGCACTTCCCACTGTTTCACAACCTCGCCTGGAGTCCTGCATTCGGCTTCACCAAAGACATGCGGGTGGCGGGAAATCATCTTTTCTCCGATCTTCTCGATTACCTCTGACATATCAAATTCATTCTTTTCCCGCGCAAGCTGGCATTGAAACACGATCTGGAAAAGAAGGTCGCCGAGTTCTTCCTTAATCTTTTCAGGGTCATTCTCTTCAATCGCCTCGATGAGTTCATATGCTTCTTCGATGATATAAGGTTTTATGGATTCCCTGTTCTGCACTTTGTCCCAGGGACAGCCTTTTTCGCCCCTGAGCTTTTCCATGATGGTTAAGAGTTCTTTAAAGTCCATAGTTCCAATCATCTGCTCCCTGATATCTTCCTGTTATCACAGATATCAAGGATAATCTCCCGTTCTTCCATGTCAACTCTGTCGAGTCTCACCCTTATCTCTTTCCCGATGGAGAATGACCGTTTCATATGTCTTCCAACGAGTTTCGCGCTGTGTTCATTGTACTGATAGTAGTCATCGGTCATATAAGAAACATGCAGGAAGCCTTCAACAAAGAAGTCTCTTAGCCTTATTTTCAAGCCGTAGGGAGTTACTCCAACGACTTTCGCTTCAAATTCTTCTCCGACCTTGTCTTTCATAAACCATACCCTCATTGCGTCCACTACTTCCCTCTCAGCCTTATCTGCAAGGCGCTCCATGCGGGAGGACTGGAACGCAATATCCGGAAGCAAGGTGTTCAGTTCTTCCCTGCGTTTTTCAGGGAGCCGTTTTTTCTGCAAGACCTCCCGGAGAACGCGATGGACGATAAGGTCCGGGTACCGCCGGATCGGAGAGGTGAAATGGCTATAACATTGTGATGCAAGTCCGAAGTGCCCGACGTTTATATTTGAGTAGCGTGCCTGCTTCAGGCTCCGCAAAAGTATGAAATTGATAATCTCCTCTTCCCGGGAACCCTTTATTTTCCTCAGGAGGTCGGGATAGTCCTTTGGTTTCAGCGGTTCCTTGCCTTTCAAAAGAGGCCTGACCATTTTTGCTACTTCGTCAAGCTTGTGGGAATCAGGTTCTTCATGAACCCTGTAAATGAGAGGGATACCGAGCCCCTCGATATATTCGGCAACAGCCTCATTCGCTGCAACCATAAATTCTTCAATCATCATGTGTGCATAGTTTCTCTCCGCCTTGATGATCGCTTCAGGCCTGCCCTGGAGATCAAGGAGAACCTCCGGTTCGGGAAGGTCAAAGTCAAGACTTCCCCGCTGTAATCTCTTATTCCTCAGGAGGCTGCATAATTCTCCCATAACTTCAAAGTCCTGAAGGAGAGGCTCATATTTTTTCCGTTCGCGGCTGTCGGAATCAATCAGGATCTTTCTGACAGAAGTATACGTCATCCTTTCGTCGCTTCTGATGCTGCTCGGATAAAACCGGGCGTCAAGCCTGCTGCCGTTCCTGTCGAAATCCATTTCAACCGTCATGGCAAACCGTTCTTCTTTCGGCTTCAGACTGCACAGGTCTTCAGAGAGTTCCTTCGGCAGCATGGGGATGACCTTCTCAGGGAAGTAGACACTCGTCCCCCTCGCTCTTGCTTCGCGGTCGATGTGAGAATCCCATCCAATATAAAAACCGACGTCTGCGATATGTACAAAGAGCGTATACCCGTGTTTCGTTATCCTGATGGAGACTGCATCATCAAAATCTTTTGCCCGTTCGCCATCGATTGTTACCGTCGGCAGAGACCGTAAATCTTTTCTCCCCTGCAGGTCCGGTCTGCTTCCATCAGGCCTGTGTTGTGCCAGTATGACTGACTCTTCATGAATACTCCGGGGGAATTTTTTCGGGAGGTTGAATTCGTCAACGATCAACTCTACTTCCGCTCTCGGGTCCTCTGGTTTGCCCAATGTTTTCAGTATGCGTCCTGATGGAGGTTTCCGTTCAGAAGGATACTCCACTATCTCGACCATCACCGTATCCCCATTTTTTGCATTCCCTCTGTCCGGGGGGGCAATAGTGATGTCGTAGGGCACAGATTTGTCTTTGGGGCGTACATAAAACCCTGATTTTACTGCCTCGAACTTTCCGGCAATTTTTTTCTGCGCCCTTTCAAGGATTCTCAATATCCTTCCTTCACGTTTCTTCCAGTTTTCGACTCTCACAAGAACTCTGTCGTTATCCATTGCCCCGGAAGTTGCCCGTGAAGGGACAAAAATATCGCGTTCGCCGGGCTTTTCCATGATCACAAAACCATAACCGTCCCGGTGTGCTTCAAAGAGTCCCTTGACGAGATTCATATCATCAGAAGGACCATAGAATCCTTTTCTCGTCATAACAAGATCGCCGGATCTGAGCAATTCCCGCAGAATTCTCTTTGCTGCTCTTGTTTCTTTATGTCCGAGGTCCAGTTCCGATATGAGCTCTTTGAAATTGAGAGGCCGGGATGTTTTTTGGCAGAAAAGCCTGAGGATTGTGTCTTTATCTATCATACGAGTATTCTATGCCATTTTCTGGAAAATATCCTTATTATTGACAGCATTTGCCAATTGTGATACCTTCAATAATACACAGAATGTCGGATAAATCAGCCATAATCAAAGAAGCACAGAAGTATCTTGCCCGCGGCCAGATGGACAAGGCTATTGCTGAATGGGAAAAACTGATCAAGGAAAGCCCCGACGGCAATACCTATAACACCATTGGTGACCTCTATCTGAAGAAAGGTGACAAGACCAATGCGATAGATTCCTATCATAAAGCCGCTGCATGTTTCAGGGACGAAGGGTTTGCCCTCAAGGCACTGGCGCTGTATAAGAAAGTCCTGAACCTGAACCAGGCTGATGCAGTCTCTCTCCTTGCGCTCGGTGAACTGAATGAGGGGAAAGGACTTGTCACTGATGCCATAAAATTTTATCTTGCTGCTGCCGACAGTTTTACAAAGGAAGGCAAAAAAGAAAAAATCCTCGAGATATACGATAAAATCCTGAGCCTTTCGCCTGGAAATATCCCGCTCCGGACTAAAGTTATAGAGATTTACTTAAAGGAAAATCTTACGCAGGAAGCTGCGAAACATTATCTCCAGATCGCAAACCTCTATAGTGAAAAACATGAAACGCAGAGAGCAATAGAGTATTACCAGAAGGCTTTAGCTATTAATCCTGTCAAGAAGGAAACCATCCTTGATCTGAACGCTGCATATGAAAAAGCAGGCAATGTAAAACAGGCAACTGATCAAATGAAAGAGGCGGCAACGCTCTTCCCTCAGGATGCCGAGGTTCTTATCAGAGCTGCTGAAATACATGCTGTTGCTGAATTATTTGACGAGGCAAAGCGCTATCTTGCGCAGATTAAAGAACTGGAACCCGCAAACATCAGGGCACGGAGACTTCTCGGAGAAGTGTATGTGAAAGAAGGCAGAAATGATCTGGCCTGGGTGGAATATCTGCCCGTTCTCGACGAGATGCTCCTTGAAGAAAACTATGACGATGCGATAAGAATACTCGAATCATTTAAAGAGATAGATCCGGTTGAAACGGGCAAAAGGCTTGTCTCTCTGTACATACAACTTGGCGACCAGGGCCGGGCAATATTGCAACTGACCTCACTCGGTCATATTTTTATCGGGCAGAATAAACCGAGGGAGGCACTGAATTGTTTCAAAGAGGCACTCAGGACCGACCCTGAGAATGAAGAGTTGAAGCAGGAAGTAATCGAACTCGAAAAACAGCTTGGGAAAGAGCAAATTACCATCGGGGCAGAAAAGACGGTTGAGGAAGCGCTTATAGAAGCTGACATATATCTTAGATACGGGCTATACGAAAATGCACGTGACATCCTGGATAGTTTTAAAGAGAAAGAACCGGCAAATACAGATATCCATATGAGACTGAAAACTCTTTTTATTGATACCGGCGACAAGGAACAGGCAATAGCTGAATGCATTCTTCTTGCAGAACTCTATGAAAAGCAAAGCGATTGGGAAGACCGGAATCAGATACTCAGAGAGGCACGCGAAATCAATCCCGAAGACCCCCGGCTTATTGCCATCACGACTTCTGAGTCATATGAAGAAGCAGCAGTTGCCGGGGCTGCTGAGAACCCCTCTTTTGAAGAGTATAGTGAAGAGGTGGCTGAAGCAGATTTTTATTCCCGGCAGGGCTTGATTGATGAAGCACGTGCTATTTTCGAAAGATTGCAAACCCTTTTCCCGGAGAATCAGGTAATCAGACAGAAACTTGAGTCACTCGGACTTACTCCTCAGGGAGGGGAACATGAAGAATATATCGCAGAGGGAAAAGAGGAAACGATCAGTCCCGAGGAAATGCTTGAAGCAGAGACTCTTATAACCGAACCTGCTCTCGATAGTGATGTGATGGATATATTTAATGAATTCAAAAAGGGAATTGAAAAGGAACTACAGGAAGAGGATTATGAAACCCATTATAACCTTGGAATAGCGTATAAGGAAATGGGGCTTATCGACGACGCCATACGGGAATTTCAGGCGTCATTAAAAGACCCGAAGCGCTTTGTCCATTCCTCGAATATGCTGGGCGTTTGTTATATTGAGAAAGGTCTCTATCCGCTTGCCATTGATGTTTTAAATAATGCCATAGAGAAGATGGAAGACAGCGAAGAGGGTTACTGGGCGATGAAGTATGACCTCGCTGAAGCATATGCAAAGAACGGTCATGCCAAGGAAGCGTTCGAACTCTACATGCAGGTCTATGGATGGAATTCGAAGTTCAGAGCTATTGCAGAAAAGATTGACCAGATCAGGGGCGCTCTTGAAGAAGGCTCTGGACAGAAAAAGCCGAAAGACAGAAAGGACAGGGTATCATACCTGTAACCGAATCTATTCTGTAATATCAATTTTTAACTGGTTGGCTATTAGGCTGGCCGGATTCAATCCGGAGAAAAATGGACTATCTGGAATTTTATAGACTCAAAGAACATCCTTTTTCGAATGTTGTAGACAGCAAGTTCTATTACAACAGTCCGCTCCACTCCGATGCTCTGGTTAAATTAAAGTATGCGGTGGATACACGAAAAGGGCTTGCTGTTGTCATTGGTGGAATAGGAACCGGGAAAACAACCCTTGCAAGAAGGTTCCTCGAGGAAATGGATGAGAGTGAATATGAAGCTGCACTGCTTGTGGTAGTCCATTCGAGCGTAAGTTCCGAATGGCTCTTCAAAAAGTTTGCGATCCAACTTGGGGTAACTGATGTGCCTGATGACAAAGTTGAACTTCTGTCGCGGATATACCGGCGTCTCCATGAAATTAACGATGAAGGGAAAAGAGCTGTTGTGATGGTCGACGAGGTGCAAATGCTGAATTCAAAAGAGATCATGGAGGAGTTCAGGGGTCTTCTCAATATGGAGACGCCTGACGGGAAACTGCTGAATTTCGTTTTCTTCGGCCTCCCCGAACTTGAGAGCGTGCTTGCCCTCGATGAACCTTTACTGCAAAGGGTGGCGGTGAAGATACGACTGAAAGAATTTTCCGAGGAAACCACTAATGATTATATGAGACACAGGCTGACTGTTGCAGGGGGCAAAAGGGATATTTTTTCAACTGAAGCGATCCGCTCCGTATATCACTATACAACCGGTACGCCGAGACTCATCAACACAGTTTGCGACAATGCATTGCTTGAGGGGTACCTCGCCAGGACAGCAGTCATCGATGCTTCCATCATAAACACCGTTGCGGTGGATCTCGGGCTAAGTCTTAAGAACAAATAAGAGTTCTTTTATCACTAAAATCACGCTGTATTGGGCGAGCTGTATTCTAATTTTTGTGGGGTACCACGTTTCGTTCATTTCCTCAGGGTTTTCATAGGTGATGATAAGCTCACGGCCATCTGAAAGAGAGACCGTCTGTTTCACCGGAAGCATGGTTTTTTTCTCTATCCAGATTTTCCTTACCATATCCGAAAAAATATAGGCGTCATTCTCTTCTTTAAAATCGGGATCATCAATGTCCCACCAGAAGAGGCAATCCCGCAATCCATAGGTCAGAATTGTACTCTTGTTTCTGTCAACGGGAGGAGTGCTGTGTACGATGCCGTCATGTGAGGTAAGCTCAAAGGCGAGAAATCCAAAAGAATAAATGCGCAGAACGAGGTCGCCATTCCTGGAGACATCCATTTTCCCATCACCTTTCATTGAAGTATCCTCTTTCTCAAAAGTGACTGAGAACACTGCCTCAATATCCGAGATAGATTTCTTCGCAGCAAGCACCTCCCTCACATCCATTCCCTCATACGTGGGAATTTCGACATAACGGGGTGCACATGCAGATGCGACCAGCAGGATACTAAGGAAAAACAGCTTCAAGACACTCTTCAACATTCTGAGCTCCGATTATTTCCAATCCAAAATTACTTTTCATTTTTGCAGCATTCCCGGCCGAAATGACTGCGCGATGAAAGCCGATTTTTGCTGCTTCTTTCAAGCGGGTTTCAGCCTGAGCCACAGCTCGTATTTCACCGGAAAGCCCGATTTCTCCAAAGACAACAAGCTTTGGGTCAACCGGAATATCTTTCAGCGATGATGCTATTGTTATAATAACACCGAGGTCAACTGCAGGCTCAATAATTTTCATACCTCCGACGACATTCACAAAGATATCCATCCCGCCGAGATGGAGCCCCACCTTTTTTTCGAGTACTGCCACCAGCAGGGTTACACGATTAAAATCAACGCCGATTGCTGCCCGGCGGGGCATACCAAAATTTGTCTGAGCAACAAGGGATTGTATTTCGACCATCAGCGGCCGTGTGCCTTCGATGCTTGCAACAACCGTTGACCCTGAAGTGTTCAGCGGCCTTTCGAGGAGAAAGAGTTCAGAAGGGTTTTCAACTTCAAGAAGTCCTGCATCAGACATCTCGAAGATACCTATTTCGTTTGTCGAACCGAAACGGTTTTTCACTGTCCTCAGAATCCGGAATGCATGCCCCCTGTCACCTTCGAAATAGAGGACGGTGTCTACAATATGTTCAAGCACCCGCGGACCGGCTATAGCGCCGTCCTTTGTCACATGACCCACCAGAAAAACCGGGATGTCCGAACGCTTTGCAAAGAGCATGAGTTTTGCGGCACATTCCCGCACCTGGCTTACCGAACCGGGAGCAGAGAGGATTTCTTCCGTATATACAGTCTGGATAGAATCTATGACCAGTACTTTCGGGAGCAGCTTTGATGCAGTGTGGACTATGGATTCAACAGACGTCTCCGAGAGTAAAATGATTTCTTCAGAATTTATGGAGAGCCGATCAGCCCTGAGTTTGATCTGTTCAGGAGATTCTTCTCCTGAAACATAGAAGACTTTCCCGTATTTGTTTGCAATGCCGGAGAGGGCCTGGAGGAGCAGTGTGGATTTCCCTATGCCGGGATCACCGCCAATCAGGGTAACCGACCCCGTCACGATACCACCGCCGAGTACGCGATCAAGTTCCCTCATCCCTGTTGATGACCTCTGTCCATGTTCACCGGTAACTGCGCTCAGCGGCTGAGGTTCTGACCTGCCCAGATGAGAGATTATTGCCGACTGCCGGGAAGCAGTCTCTTTCTTTTCCTCGGCAAAACTGTTCCACTCACCGCAGTCAGGGCATTTCCCGATCCATTTCGGACTCGCATATCCGCACGACTGACACTGGAAAAAGGTTTTGGTTTTTGCCATGGTAAAACCTTCGGGTATTATACCAGAAGCATGAGTATAGGGATTTGCCCCATGTGTTTTTTATCCTCTGCGGAAATATATTTGTGAATTCTTTGGATCAAAAAATGCCCCGAAGCTTGTTATTACAAAAATGGTATTCTGTGATGTTTAGAGGGAAATCAATGAAATAAAGTTTATATCTCTCGCTCTGCTAAGTAGCAATTTTTGCATACATCGAATGGTTGCCCTGTCAATATTCCTTTTCTCATATTTCTATAGATTTCTCCATTCCATATTTCGCTAAATGCGCTATTCATCATATTTCCCATTATAGGTCTATTTTTACTTGCAATACAACAGGGCACGACATCTCCGTTCCTTTCTATCCAAGAATGGCTCCATAGATAAGGGCATTTAATAATTCCCTGTGTTTTAACTTTGTCTCCGACATTTTTGTGAATGACATTTTCTTTCTCTAAAGTATAAAGAGGGGGTATGCTGAGATTAACCCCCAATTGACTTGCAATCTCTTTTGCCTCCTTAAGTTTTTCATTGGCCAGTTGCTTATGAAAAATTAAAGACTCATCCTTTAATTTTGATCCGTGAATAATGATATGAGTACTGCCTATGAAATCAGCTTGAAGTTTATGGGCAAGTTTAATGAAATCAGGAAATTCTTCTATATTTGAACGCATCAGAACAAAGCTGAAACCCAATTTGGGTCTTTGAATGTCAGAGAATTCGTTTCTGTACTTATTAAACCTTGTAATATTAGATAAAACCTTATCATATTTTGCTCCAATACGAATTGATTCATAAGTATCTTTTGTAGCACCGTCAAACGAAACTGTAAGCACAGATAAAGTACGAATCAGTATTTTAATAATTTCATCGTTGTTCATAAGAGTTGCATTGGATGTCATTTCTAATTTGATGTTATATTTTTTTACAAGTTCTAACATTTCCAGAATATTATTTGATAACAAAGGTTCTCCTGAAACAGTGAAAACAACCGTTCTTAAGTATGGAAAGCATTCATTTGCTATTTTTACAAAAAGCTTAAAATCCATATCGATTAAATCAGATGGGTCAAGTTGCACATGTTGCCTGACACACATCTGACACCTTAGATTGCATTTATTGGTCGTACCAATAGTAAGGTGAACTGGCATAGCAACATTATCAATATCAATATCCGGCAACTTCTTAAGCGATGAACATCTGATCGACAACTTCTTAAGAAATGATAAAAATCTGTCTGTATTTCGCATATATTAAGATTATATTCCCAGAATCCCCATGCCCTTGCCGGGATGATATGCCTTTTTTATTGCGCTTTTCACGAACTCCTTTGCCTTTTTTGCTGCTTCGAGAGGAGTATGGTCAAGTGCAAGGAGGGCGGCGATTGCGGATGAGAAGATGCAGCCTGTGCCATGAAATTCCCCGGGTAGCTTTTCACTTTCGATACGATGGAACGCACCATCGTAATAAAGGTCAAGTGCTATTCCTTCAAGATGCCCTCCTGTGATAAGGACGACATCAGTGCCGGTCTGTTTCAGAATTACGGCAGCCTCTTCCATACCTTCCCTGTTCTCGATGGCAACACCCGTCAGGACAGTGGCTTCATAGATATTCGGTGTTATAATCCGTGCAAAGGGGAAGAGTCTTTCCTTGATCACATCCAGAGTCCCCTCATCAACAAGACTGGTGCCGGATGAAGAGACGGTTACCGGGTCAATGACGATGTTCTGAAGGGAATATGTCTTTATCATATCAGAGACAGTCTCAGCAGTGTCGATGCTGTAAAGCATTCCGATCTTGACTGCATCCGGTTTGATATCAGACAGGAGCGTTTCACATTGATTCTTGATCGCAATTTTTTCAACGGAAAAGATGGCATCAACGCCCTGTGTATTTTGTGCAGTGATTGTGGCCACAACAGAGATACCATGTACGCCGAATGATCTGAATACTTTTAAATCCGCCTGAAGGCCTGCACCGCCTGTCGGATCCGAACCGGCTATGGTAAGAGCTGTTTTCATGGTTTTCTTTTTTTCAGAGCCCGCGCTACTGTCCGTATTGCGCAGAACTCTCCGCACATGCTGCAGACATCCTGCTGCGTCGGAGGAATTTCTGCCCGCCACTTCTTCACCCGTTCCGGATCAAGGCTCAGAGCAATCTGGCCGTTCCAGTCAAGGTTTTTCCTGCACCGTGCCATTTCCCTGTCACGCTCGATTGCGCCGGGGATTCCTTTAGCAATGTCCGCTGCATGGCCTGCTATTTTTGATGCGATAAGGCCTTCTCTCACATCGTCGAGATTGGGAAGCCTGATGTGCTCGGCCGGGGTAACGTAGCAGAGGAAGTCGGCTCCGGCTGCGCCGGCAATTGCACCACCGATTGCCGCAGCAATGTGGTCGTACCCCATCGCGATGTCGGTGACCAGCGGACCAAGGACATAAAATGGCGCGCCTTTGCAGATTTCCTTCTGGAGCCTGATGTTCAGTTCCACCTGATTGAGGGGGACATGCCCCGGGCCTTCGATAATCGTCTGCACGCCGTATTCTAAAGCTTTGTCCCTTAACTCTCCGATTGTCAGAAGCTCTTCAATTTGGCTGCGGTCGGTAGCGTCGTCAAGACAGCCCGGACGGAGACCATCGCCGAGGCTCAGCGTCAGGTCATACTTTTTAGAAAGTTCGAGTAGCCTGTCGTAGTGTTCGTACAAAGGATTTTCTCTTTCGTTGTATACCATCCATTCAAGGAGGAAGGCACCTCCGCGGCTTACCACATCGAGGACCCTCCCTTCGTCTCGCAGGCGTTCAACAGCCCGTCTCGTCACTCCGCAGTGAACGGTGACGAAATCAACCCCTTCTTCGGCCTGGTCCTCGATGACATGGAAAATGTCATCGGCTGTCATTTTTGCGATGGTGCCGTATTTTTCTGCTGCGAAAATTGCAGCTTCATAGATAGGCACTGTTCCGACAGCAACGGGTGATTTCATGAGAAGCAGTCTTCTCATGTCTTTGACAGGTCCGCCGGTCGAAAGGTCCATGACCGCATCAGCGCCGTATTTCACCAGAAGGTCGAGTTTCTCAATCTCTTCATCGAAAGAAATTTTATCTTTTGACGTTCCGATATTGGCATTGACCTTTGTCGTTAACCCTCTTCCGATACCAATGGGTTTAATGGGNTGTCTGCTGTTGATCGGAATAACNGAAACGCCTGACGCTATGTCGGATGCGAGCATTTCCGGCGATATCCTTTCAGCCGCGGCGACCTCNTTTATTTCATCGGTGATAAGCCCCTTTTTTGCTGTCTCAATCCTTGTCATTGCAGTAACCTCAAAAATTCTTTTGTTGTTTTTTGAATATCCTCTGCAGTGAAGATCGCTGATATCATGGCGATACCGTCCGCTTCCGCTGCTTTCAGTTCATGAACCCGCTCCTGTTTTATCCCCCCTATGGCTAATACCGGTATCGCTATCCGGGATTTTACTTCCCTCACTTTTTCAATACCGATTGGATTTCCATAGTTCAGTTTAGAAGGTGTCTCATACACGGGACCGAATGTAATGAAATCCGCACCGCTTTTTTCTGCAGTGAGAGCTTCATCAACCCCATGAGCCGAAACACCGATAACAAGCCTGTCTCCTGCAATTTTCCTGACTGCATGGGCAGGCATACTCTGTTGTCCGAGATGTACTCCATCCGCACCAACCGACAGTGCTATATCTGCCCTGTCATTGATAATCAACTTCGCTCCATATTCGTTTGTCAAATCCCTCATCCAGTATGCCACATCGAGTAATTCCCGTGTAGACAGATCCTTTTCTCTGAGCTGTATCGCTCTTACTCCTGCTGCAAGCGCATCTTCGATTGCGAAATACAATGTGCAGGCGGCAGAAAATAATTTTCTGTCGGTTATGAGATAGAGCTTGAAGTCTTCCAGCCAAATTTTTCTCACTATTTCATTATTTAACTCTCTCACTTATTACAGCATGCCTTCGACCGGACTGCTTGCCGTGGCATAGAGCTTTTTCCCAATTCTCCCTGCCTTATAGGCAAGTCTTCCGGCGATTACTGCATGTTTCATGGCTTCTGCCATTGCGATCGGATCTTTTGCCCCTGCAATCCCGGTGTTTATCAGGACCGCATCGCACCCGAGTTCCATTGCTATTGTTGCGTCTGATGCGGTTCCCACTCCTGCATCGACAATAATAGGCAATTTGACGGTTTCAAGAATTATCTTGATATTATAGGGATTTCTTATACCGAGCCCCGAGCCGATAGGCGCACCGAGCGGCATTATAGCGGCAGCGCCTGCATCTTCAAGCCTTTTTGCCATGACCGGATCATCATTCGTATAGGGGAGGACAATAAACCCTTCCTTTGCAAGGATCTCTGTCGCCTTCAGGAGACCCCATGTGTCGGGGAATAATGTCTTTTCGTCTCCTATGACCTCGAGTTTGATCAGATCAGAAATTCCTGCCTCCCGTGCGAGCCTTGAATACCGGAGGGCGTCTTCAACCGTATAGCAGCCGGCTGTATTTGGTAGTATTTTATACTTTTTGGGATCAATGTAATCGAGGAGGTTTTCGGATTTTCTGTCAATAATATTCACTCTCCGCACAGCGACAGTTACCACATCGGAACCGGAGGCTTCCACAGCCCTCCTGGTCTCATCGAAATCCTTGTATTTGCCGGTGCCTACCCAGAGACGCGACCGGAACTCGATGCCTTTAATGATCAAATTATCATTCATAGTTTTTCTCCTTTACAGAAACCTACACTTTTGTCATTGCGGCTTGTCCGCAATCCTTCTTTAAGAAAGATTCCCGACAAGTCTACGACTCGTAGAGCGGGAATGACAATACAGCATTTGTTTATGACTTTGAAATAATCCCCGGGTTTATTTCGTATTTGGAATTTAGGATTTTGTACTCATTTTGTCTATCCTCCTCCGACAAAATTGATGACCTCGACTGCATCTCCTTCTTTAAGATTATATGCACTATAATCAGCCTTTTTTATAATGGACAGGTTCACTTCGACAGCAACCCGGTCAGGGTTAATACCCAGCTCTTTTAGCAGGTCCGGGATAGTTATTGAATCGGTAACTAAACTCTCTCCGTTAACTGTCAATGTCATATAAAAGACTCATAATGGGATAGATATTTTTCAAAAAATCTCCCTAACCCCCTCTTTTCCAAAGAGGAGGTATTCCTCCCTTTGGAAAAGGGAGGTGAGGAGGGATTTTATGATCTTGTGTCCACATTCTTATGAGACAATATAATCGAAAATAAAAAACCGCATCCCTGAAGGATACGGCCCGTTTCCCATTCCCTACGACGGCATTATCCGCATCAGGTTCTTGGGGTCGTCCGATGGGATATCGGACCTCTCAGGCTTGAGAACCTCCCCCAGGGTTAATTTCAGTATAGAAGAGATTATCCTTAAAGTCAATAAAACCGGTGGTATCAGCCGGGACAGAGGGTATTTATTTTGTGGGCAAGGCAACCGGCTCCGAATCCATTATCTATATTCATCACTGCAATGCCGGGGACACAGGAGTTCAACATTGCAAGAAGCGCTGTCAGTCCGCCGAAACTTGTGCCATATCCTACAGAAGTCGGTACAGCAATGATCGGCTTATCGGTAATCCCTCCAACCACAGAAGGGAGCGCGCCTTCCATGCCTGCGACAACGACGATCACCCGTGTTGCGAGAAGTCCATCTTTTGCTTCCATAAGCCGGTGCATGCCTGCGACACCGACATCATACACGGTCTCGACCCTGCTTCCAAGGAATGAGGCGGTTACCGCTGCCTCCTCTGCAACAGGAATGTCCGATGTGCCTGCAGAGAGGATCAGAATATGTCCTCTCTCTTCCTTTCTCCCTGTCACTGCAATTGTTCTTGACAATGGATGAAAAACTGCACGTTTAATACCGAGTTTTGTATGAATATTTTTTGAAGCTTTTGTTATGAGTACCCGGTTGCTTTTTTTGTACATNGACCGGGCTATGCGCAGAACATCCTGAAGTTGTTTGCCCTCAGCGAATATGACTTCAGGAATCCCTTGCCGGATATGTCTGTGATGATCTATTTTTGCGAAGGAGAGGTCTTCATAAGGGAGGTGCTTCAGCTGTTTGAGTGCGTTCTCAATACTTACTCTGCCTGATTGCACCGATTCAAGGAGTTTTTTTGCCGTGACGCTATCCATAAGAAATCCTAAATTCTCATATTCAAATCTATTCCTGTCCGGAATAATCTGATATAAAGCTATGATTCAATTTCTCAAGCCAGATCACGGGTAACCTCGATAAGGTTGAAGACGAAGCGGAAACCTCAGTTCTGAACTGTATAAAAACACTGCAACCAGTTAAAGCTATGATTCTTCTCAGAGATAGTTTGGTTTGCTTCGGAAATTGAGTCATATCCTTTTTCCCATATTCTGGACAGTAAGGACATTATCCATAAAATTCTGATTTCAGGGAACGTTCCATGAGGTCTTTCACCGCCTGTGCCGGGTCCTTTTCCTCATAGAGAATCCTGTAGACCTGTTCGATGATCGGCATTTCGATGTTATGTTTCCGGGACAATTCATATGCCGATTCTGCGGTTGCAACCCCTTCCGCAACGCTCTTTGTTTGCTGGAGGATTTCTCTCAGCTTCATCCCCTGCCCGAGCTTCATCCCCACGGTATAATTTCTTGAGAGAGGACTTGTGCAGGTAAGTACAAGGTCACCGATCCCGCTCAGACCGGAAAATGTCTTTTCTCTGGCTCCCATTGCAACACCAAGGCGTGTCATTTCTACGAGTCCCCGTGTAATGAGAGAAGCTCGCGCGTTGTTCCCGAGATCCAGGCTTTCACAGATCCCGGCAGCAATTGCCATAACATTCTTTAATGCTCCCCCGAGTTCGGCGCCCAGGATATCTTCATGGGTATAGACGCGGAGGTTGTTGGTATTGAACAGTTCCTGGAGGACAAATCCTGCGTTTTTGTCTTCTATTGCAAGGGTGACGGCTGTCGGGAGTTTCTTTATTACTTCTTTTGCAAAACTGGGCCCGGATAAAACCGCAACGGGATGATGAGAAAGTTCTTTCAGGATAGATGATACCGTGAGAAGGGTCCNCCGTTCGATTCCCTTTGCAACGCTGATAATTATCGCTTCATCCATCAGATACGGCACGGTTTCACCGAAGATAGCCCTGGTGAACTGTGAAGGAACAGCATTCAGAATGTAACGGGCTTTTTTCACTGCCTGATTGATATCATTCGAAATCCTGAGGGAATCAGGAATGATTACGCCGGGCAGATAGACGCTGTTGCATCGTGTCCTCTCTATCTCATCGGCGAGCTCTTTTTCGAACACCCAGAGGGTGACGTCAAATCCTTTTTCCGAAAGTATACAGGCGAGGGTTGTCCCCCAGCTTCCTGCACCAACCACAGTAATATAACTCATCGTCTCTCCTTACCGGCTTTTTCTATTTTAGCCCACGTATCACGCAGGGTAACGGTTCGATTCAATACTAACATATCAGGAGTAGAATCAGGATCAACCGAGAAATACCCCTGTCGCTCAAACTGGAACCTACTCCCCGGAGCAGAACCCGACAGTCCCGGTTCAGCCCGGCATGATTTTACTATTTCAAGAGAATTGGTATTGATGCCTGATTTCCAGTCGACGCCTTCCGGAACATCAGCAGGATCAGGACTGGTGAAGAGGTGATCATAAAGCCGCACCTCGACCTCAAGCGCATGGGAGACAGAAACCCAGTGGAGGGTTGATTTCACCTTCCTGCCGTCCGGAGAGTCACCACCACGGGTCTCAGGATCATAGGTGCACTGCACTTCAAGGATCTCCCCTGTTTTTTCATCCTTCACGACCCCGACGCATTTTATGAAGTAAGCATATCGCAGGCGCACTTCACGCCCGGGCGCAAGCCGGTAAAACTGTTTTGGCGGATCTTCACGGAAGTCGACCCTCTCGATATAGAGGACTCTTGAGAACGGCACTTTCCGTATCCCCATAGCGGGGTCTTCGGGGTTATTGATTGCGTCCAGTTTTTCGACTGTATCCTCAGGGTAATTGAGGATAACCACCCGCAGCGGCCGCAGGACGACCATGACCCTGGGGGCGCTCTTGTTGAGGTCTTCCCTCAGACAATATTCAAGCAGCGCCATGTCCACTATACTGTCGCGTTTGGCTACCCCTATCCGGTCGCAAAAGTTCCGTATCGATTCCGGGGTATATCCCCTTCTCCGCAACCCGGAGATTGTAGGCATGCGCGGGTCATTCCATCCGCTTACATATCTGCCCCCGACTAATTCTATAAGTTTCCTTTTACTGAGGACAGTGTACGTGAGATTCAGACGGGCAAATTCGATCTGCCGGGGATGATACACCTCCAGCACATCGAGGATCCAGTCATAGAGCGGCCTGTGATCTTCGAATTCGAGTGTGCAGATCGAATGGGTGATGCCTTCCAGAGAATCCGACAGACAGTGTGCATAATCGTACATCGGATAAATACACCATGTATCACTGGTGCGGTGATGGGCGGCATGGAGAATCCTATAGAGTACGGGATCGCGCATGTTGATATTTCCGGAGGCCATATCAATTTTCGCACGCAATGTCCGTGAGCCGTCAGGAAATTCTCCTGCTCTCATACGCTCAAAGAGATTCAGGTTTTCCTCAACACTGCGGTTCCGGTAGGGGCTTTCCCTGCCGGCCTCTGTTAGTGTGCCGCGGTATTCTCTGATTTCGGTAGAACTGAGATCACAGACATAAGCCTTGCCCGCATGAATGAGTTGCACCGAAAACTGGTAGAGCTTTTCAAAATAATCCGATGCATAGAAGAGCCGGGCTCCCCAGTCGAACCCTAGCCAGCGGACATCTTCCTGAATAGACTCGACATATTCAACTTCTTCCTTTGTAGGGTTGGTATCATCGAACCGCAGATTACAGAGACCCCCGAAGTCTTCAGCAATGCCGAAATTCAGACATATGGACTTGGCATGTCCGATATGGAGATACCCGTTCGGCTCCGGAGGGAAGCGGGTATGAACACGACTGTCGTATTTATTTGCTTTGATATCTGCTTCAATAATTTCTTTGATAAAATGAGAAGGTTTCACCGAATCCGATGAAGCCGGATTCGCCTCTTTCTCTTGTCTGTCCCCGGAATTATTCATAATCCTTCCTCTATGGTTGTTATCGCTTTCTCCAGCCGTCGCAGGGTTTTCGCCTTTCCAAGGATTTCGAGAACTTCGAATATCCCGGGACTCTCTGTTCTGCCTGTCATTGCTACTCTCACAGGCTGGGCGATCATCCCAAGCTTCAGGCTGTGAAGCTCGGCATACGACACAAAGATTTTCTCTATCTCGGAGGGAATAAAATTTTCAAGCGCTTCAAGCGCTTCCCTTATTCCCTTCAGGTGCTCAAGGGATTTGGAATCGAGAAATTTTCCTTTTGCTTTCTCATTGTATTCTATCTCTTCTGAGAAGTAATACCGCAAACCATTGGCAAGTTCAACGAGAGTTTTCGCACGTTCTCTCAGGGAAAGAACTGCCTTCCCGAGCCATTGTTTGTCGGGAGTGTATCCCTCTTCAACGACCTTCTCACTGANGAGGAAAGGCATCACAAGGTCCGAAAGTTCTTCAGGCGTCTTCCTCATGAGATATTGACTGTTCAGCCAGAGAAGTTTTTCAGGATTGAACACCGCTGCGGACTTGCCGACATGTTCAAAGGAAAAATACCCGATCAATTCATCCGGTGAGAATACTTCCTGGTCACCGTATGACCAGCCGAGACGAACGAGATAATTGACAAGGGCTTCAGGCAGATATCCCATTTCCCTGTATGTGATGACTGATGTTGCTCCATGCCTTTTGCTGAGCCTTGTTTTATCCGACCCGAGAATCATCGGGAGATGTGCGAAGAGAGGCACTTCATACCCGAGGGCCTTATAAATATGGATTTGCTTCGGCGTATTGTTCAGGTGGTCATCACCTCTGATGACATGGGTAATTTTCATATCGACATCGTCTACAACAACCGTGAAATTATAGGTCGGCGTCCCGTCAGAGCGGAGGATAATCAAGTCGTCGAGCTGACTGTTTTCAAAGACTGTCCTGCCTTTGATAAGATCTTCGACGACCGCTTCTCCCTCTCCCGGCATCAGGAATCGAATTGCAGGACTACTTCCGGGAACAGGTTCTTTGCGCTCCCTGCACCTGCCGTCATATTTGGGTGATCTGCCCTGAGCAAGCGCCTCTTTTCTTCTCTCTTCGAGTTCTTCAGGAGAGCAATAGCAAAGGTATGCTTTTCCTTCCTGTACCAGTTTTTCAGCATAGCTCCTGTAGACATCAAATCTGTCCGTCTGCCTGTACGGACCTTCCTCCCAGTCGAGCTTCA
>WSSedA1B3DRAFT_1000040_pt1 | contig 34547 bp, 39 predicted proteins | sample WetSurSiteA1Bulk_FD_9468 | JGI IMG/M metagenome (IMG submission 9468)
CCAAGGGAGCGATCTACCACTGATCTACCAGCCCGCTCTACCATTGTTGTACGGCATTGGTTAAAAGAATTGTTTATGAAATTAAAACCTGGATAAAATGAGGCATTGTGAAACTTTCACAAGGTTTATAGTTTGCACAATACACTTTTTGTTCATGAAACTTCGGATTTGTTTGGGGATATTGGGTATCATGGCCTTGCTTTTTTGCAGTGTATCCGCCGCTGGTATATCATTCAATGATGTCATTAGCGGTGAATCCTCAAATGCCGGCATTTCAGTTCCGCAGCTCCCTCCACCAGAGAGTGGAAGTGTCCTCCAGAGAAAAGTTCTGGATTCCCAGCCCCAGTTTTACAAGTCTTCAACCCGTCTGCTCCATGAAGCCGAGATAAGCAGGGATTTAGCGAACGAACAATGGGAAGCAGAGATGGTAAAATATACTGATAAGATGAATAAAGAATCTGGAACTCACTACACGGTGGAATATATCAAGAATTTATGGCTCACCAGTCAGGATCCTGCTTTTACGCCAGGAATGATTGAGGCTTTGGAAAACTATGAGTTCGCCAATAAAAAATACAATGCAGCACTGGCAGCAACCGGTGAAAAAGACTATGAGCAAAAAGCAAGAATTTTTGAATCCGCAGCAAGTATGTATGCTTCTGCGGGAAACACGAAATATCAGAAGCAGAGTGAGAATGCTGCGCTTGCCGCACGTGCACAGGCCGCAGCTCAGAAGATCTCTCTGCCTCTGTCAGTATGGATTGCAGTAATCGCAATTATCGGTGGACTTATCCTGATTCAAAGAAAAAAGAACTGACGGTGGGAAGCAGTTTCAATCTTCCCCTATCTTAATGGGGGAAGGATTGCCGGTGCGGGGAAGATATCCATCCAGAAGAAATTGAGAACAACTGCCAGTAGCCCGACAATAACTGCAATGACGGCAATGACCGGGATTTTTGATTGTGTCTTTTTTGCAGCATAGAGCGAGAAAATTCCTAAACCCATTGCAAAAAATCCAATAATTATCGGATAAATCACCCACGATACAAGAGCCAGAATAAAGCTGACGATCGCAAACCAGTTCCGGCGCGACTTTTCCCGCCGGGTGGCAGAAATGGCAGTTGTTGCCGGTGGCAGCGGTACTGTCGTTCCAGGTGGTGGGACCGGGTATGACTGCTGGGAAAAGGGGTTAGTGGACTGTTGTGCTGCCGGTTGTTCCGGCGCAGCTGCAGGTGCCGGGTATGTGACTGAAGATGTATTCAGATTTTTCTTCAATGGCTTTCCGCAATTTATACAGAACCGGTTGGTATCCGGGTTTTGCGTACCACATTCACCGCAGAACATTCGATCCCCCTCTTTTCTGCTTATCTTGTGCTGATATGAATATTGTGTTTCCTTCCCGGTAAATCTTCATCCTTACGGATTCTGGTGACTGTCAAAATGTTAATCGACACATACCTGAAAAAATTACGAAGGAGATTTTTGTAATGCAAGGCTTTCTGCCACGCGTGCCCGTGCTTCCTGCATTTCGGACTGCCTCACAATTTTTCCGTTATCAATAAAACGCTCAATCAGCGGAATTCCACCCGGTGGAGCAACGTATGAGACAGGCAGAACGCTATGGCTTCCTTCAGGTAGTGCATAGACCTGCTTTTTGCCGCTCCTCTTCCCCCGTTTTGCTTTTGGCTTACCCGCAATCTCGACAAAATCCATACCGAAATCGATTACCGGTGCATTCGCAATTGCGCCCCCAATCCCGAACGCATCGACAATATCACGGTAAGCAATAACATCCTCACGGATCACTCCCCCGGATAAGAAGATCTTCACTGCGGAATAACCGTTGGCATCCAGCTCCCAGCGCACCTCCTCGATAATAGACCGCATATTGCCCCGGCGTGAGCGGGGTGTATCGAGCCTGACTGCCGTTGCACCGCACTCTGCTGCCCGTAAGGATTCAGACTTCTCGTCGCAATACGTATCACAGAGCATGATCCGGGGAACATCTTTAGGCGCGTGTCTGTCAAACGAACGCCAGGCATCTTCCGGCTTTTCATAGCACATAACAAACGCATGGGGCATAGTCCCGACGACAGGCATCCCTTTTGGCGCACAGGTATTCGAAACACCGTCAACACCGCCAATCCATGCAGCTCGCTCAATCATCCCGGCAATGGCCGGGTGCTGGCGGCGTGAACCAAAAGAATATACGGGTTGGCCCCGGGCGGCGAGCGTGATATGGGCAGCAGCAGAGGCAACTCCAGAAGCGTGGCAAAGAAACCCAAGGATTGCGGTCTCGTACCGGCAGAAATCCCGGTACTTTCCTGAAATCCGCACCACGGGTTCATTTTTATAAAACAGTGTGCCTTCCGGCATTGCATCGACCGTAACCGGGAGCCCTTCAAGGAGTGATACTACATCAGAAAGGCCACAGAAAACCGCCCATGTGTCAGGAAGTGCAGATGCGGTCACCTCCATCGAGACCATGGGATTGATATGTTCTTTTTTTAAGGTTTCTTCGGTGCGCACAAAATAGATATCCGTGCATTCGCCCCGTTTTATCGTTTCATCACTCAAGGTTTCGAATCTGCCCATACGAGATCATGGATTGTTTCTGGATTTACGCTTAACCAAATATCTTTAGAAAATTTTACCCGGAGTTTTTTACGCTAAATATTAGTGCAGTCATAGACAACCATTCTTAAAGGGCAGGGATGTTCATGCAGGGTATTTTCTTTAATGGGTTTATCGCGGGATCAGCACCTGGCGAAAGGTGGGGCTGATGCTGGCAATTATCGGGGGCACAAGCCTGGTGTTTTCAAAACTTCCCCCGCTTGAAAAAAATATAGTAAACACCCCGTTTGGGGATGCAGAACTTCTCTGTGGTGACATCGTGATGCTGATGCGCCACCAGAACGGGCTTCCACCCCACCGGATCAATTACCGGGCAAATCTTGCAGCACTGGCAATTGCCGATGTCGACCGGATCGTTGGATTCGGTTCGTCTGGTTCACTCAAATCCGAGATAAGCCCAGGATCACTGTTGATCCCGAATGATTATATCAGTATGACCGATACCCCGTCCATCCATGACAATGCAACCGTGCATGTCCGCCCGGAACTCTCGCCCGAGCTTGGAAAAGAACTTGCCCGCATCGTTCCTTCAGCACGGTCCGGCGGAGTGTATGTGCAGACGCGTGGCCCCCGGATTGAAACCGTGGCCGAAGTAACTGCACTCGCAAAGATAGCAGATGTCGTTGGGATGACCCTCGCATCCGAGGCAACGCTTGCGTGCGAACTCGGCATGGAATTTGCAGCACTCTGTACGGTGGATAACTATGCAAACGGGCTGGGGAGCGAAGTTCTTTCGTACGAGCATATCCTTTCCACTTCACGGGAACACCGCACACGGACTGAAAATATTGTATCAAAGATCATCAGGAAGATGGGGTGAGACGAAGTGGCACAACATACCATGACAGACATTTTTGAAAAAAACTACACCCTCCTGATCACGAATGTGGTAGTGGACGGAAAACAAGTCGATATTTTTATTAACGCTACAGGAATCATTGCCGGCATTGGTGAAAACGAGCGAAAAAAGTACAAAGGAGAAGCAGAGTTTATCATTGATGGTGACGGGGCAATTGCACTCCCGGGACTGGTGAACACCCATACCCATGCGGCAATGACGCTCCTGCGGGGATATGCTGACGATATGGTCCTGCAGGACTGGCTCTCGCAGAAGATCTGGCCACTCGAAGCTCACCTGAAGGCAGATGACGTGTACTGGGGGACCCGCCTTGCCTGTATTGAGATGATCCGCAGCGGAACTACTGCGTTCAATGATATGTACTTCTTCATGGAGGATACAGCACGGGCGGTTAGAGAATCCGGTATTCGTGCTGTGCTCTCCTACGGGTTTATCGATCTCTCCGATGCAGAGAAACGCGAGAGGGAGATCAAAGCGACACAAAATCTTGTTGCACATATCCATAGCCTGAAAAATCCCCGGATTAAAGCCGCTGTGGGACCGCATGCTATCTATACAGTCTCAAAAGAAGGGTTGCATTGGTGTGCGGAATTTGCACGCGAACAAAAGACGGGAATTCATATTCACCTGTCGGAAACAGAAAAAGAAGTGAATGACTGCATAGCCCGGTACGGCAAGCGCCCTGCAGCACTTCTCGAAGAATGCGGTATACTCACTCCCCAGACTGTTGCGGCACATTGCTGCTGGCTGGATGAAGCGGAGTGCAGGTTGATGGGGAACTACGGTGTAAGCGTATCGCATAACCCGGTAAGTAACATGAAACTTGCAACCAATCGTGCCATGCCATACCCCGATCTTCTGGATTCAGGGGTAAATATCTGTCTTGGTACAGATGGCTGTGCCTCGAACAACAATCTCGATATGTTCGAAGAAGTAAAGGTCGCTGCACTCCTGCAGAAGTTTTACTGGAACAACCCGATAGTGCTGCCGGCACAAGAAGCCCTTCTGATGGCGACGGCAAACGGGACAAAGGCGCTTGGTTTTGGTACCGGAACACTTTCGGTCGGTGCACCGGCAGATATCATACTGGCCAGTATTCATACTGCCTGTAACACACCACTCCATCATGCCACCTCTAATCTCGTGTATTCCTGTAACGGGGGGGTGGTCGAAACAACGATCTGTGATGGCAGGGTGCTGATGCTCGAACGCGAAATTCCCGGGGAAGCAGTACTACGCGAGGGTGCTTCACGGGCTGCTCATGACCTTGTCGTGCGTGCACAGGGCAGTTGATATGGATATACCTGCGCAGTTATCTTCCCGGTCAGGCCGGAGCGTGGCATCGGCCGCCATCTTTATTGTTCTCATATCCTGTATCATCACCGCTGGTTGTATCGACAAATTCACTATCCCCGATTTTGGCAATAATCGCAGCACGCACCTTGCGGATAACGACGGAAAATTATCGGTATATTTCCTTGATGTCGGCCAGGGAGATTCGACCCTTGTTCTCTTTTCTAACAAATCAATCCTGATCGATGCCGGGGAGGCTGATATGGGCGACCGCGTGGTCAGTGACTTAAAAGCTCTTGGCGTGAGCAGGATCGATCTTCTGGTTGCCACACATCCTCACTCAGACCACGTTGGCGGCATGCAAAAGGTGCTCGCCGCATTCCCGGTTGGGCAGGTACTTGATTCAGGTCTTCCCCACACGTCATCAACCTACGAGCATTTCCTGGAAACAATAGAGCAAAAAAACATTCCTTACCGGGTGGTAGAACAGGGCCAGACAATTGACATTGACCCGGCGCTCACGATTTTCGTTCTCTCGCCTCCAATTGAACGCTTCAGTGATGACCCGAATACAAACTCTGTAGTACTTCGCATCTCCTATGGCACGGTTGCCTTTTTATTCGCCGGGGATATGGGGGGGGAGAGCGAGAATGCACTGGTAAAAAGGGGTTACCCGCTCGATGCAAAAATTTTAAAAGTCGGGCACCACGGGAGTTATTCTTCAACCTCCTCCTCATTCCTTGAGCGGGTCCGGCCGGAGATCGCGATCATCATGGTGGGGAAAGATAACCCCTATGGTCACCCGCACAAGGAGACGCTGGATCTCCTTAAAAGATATGGTGTGACGGTATACCGAACAGACCTTGATGGTTCGATAGTAATCCGGAGTGACGGAATGTCATATTCGGTAAAGACTGAATCCACTGACAAGGGTATCTGGGGTGTCCCTGCCCTTGGGGGGGGAAATATTTCAACAGTAAAAACCACACCCACCCAGAACATTACCATCCCTTCCATCCGGGCGGATATAACGGTCCCAAACCCTTCGTTTACCCAGCCTGCCATCCCGGTCAATTTTACCTTACCCCAGATTGGCAACGCCTCATCCGTCTCCATCAGTGCTGTGCAATTCAATGCACCGTATGATGACCGGCAGAACCTGAACAACGAGTGGGTACTTCTGACGAACCGTGGTGACGGGATGGTACTCCTTGCCGGCTGGACACTGTCTGATAAGACAGGTTTAGACCCATATGTGTTCCCTGCATTTGTCCTGATGCCAAAATCCTCCGTAACCGTCTATTCCGGAAGCGGGAAAATGAATGACACCGCCCTTTTTATGGGACGGTATACTCCGATCTGGAAAAATAGCGGTGATGTGGCAACGCTTAAAGACGGGAGAGGAACTATCATTGACCAGAAATAATGGTGGATGGAAAACATGAGAGCAACTATTGATCGTATCGAAAGTCCTCTCGCAGTGATGATCGCCCAAGATGACGAAACCCTGCGGTTTTCCCTGCCGCTCTCATTTCTTCCTGCTGGCTGCCGTGAAGGAGACATTGTCGTAATCGACATCGAACTGGATAGGGAGGCAACAACTGCGGCACGAGAACGGGTATCGGAGCGGATTGATAAGCTGATACACCACGGATAACGTCCCTGCTTCACAGGATACTTATTCTTTCAATCATCGCTTCATAAAAAAACGGGCATTTTTCTGGAAGATCATTTCTACCATTTTCATAACGCTTTTCAGATTTTATAAAAATATAATGAATATTTTCCTGATCAGACAAATTCATAATCCTTTTATACCCCTTCTCTTCCACTGGAAGGGGGCTTTATATAGCACCAATGGTCAAAATTTGAGTTTATAAGCGATTTGATAAACCAACTGGTTGGCTATTTATTTGGATGCGAAAAGGTACTGCATCCCTTCCAGATTGCCCAATTAAAACCGTTGCCCTGGCTCTTTCATTAAAAATGAAGAGTAATAAACAGGTGTTTGCGGGAAAAATCGTGGCAATGAGCGTCTTAAAAAAACCTGAATCTGCCGGTTTGATTACATTTCCGACACAAACCCTGATAGCAGAGCGCGAACTTTCCATGGATCAGATAAAAAAAGCATTTGATGAGATGGCATCCCGTTACGATGCACAGCGCAGATGGATCATTCCGGAAATGGAAGACTATTACAGCGCGGCAGTATGGGCTGCCGAATGCAATCATTCGCATCCGGCAATCCTTGATATCGGTGCTGGAACAGGACTCCTTTCAGCACTTATCCTGCGGAAATATCCTGATGCCTCTTTGACCCTGGTTGATCTTTCAGAACAAATGCTCGGGATTGCAAAGGAACGATTTGCAAACAGGAAAGAGACGCGATACATAACCGGAGATTACAGCAACGTTGATTTTGGTGGCCGCTATGATCTGATCTGCTCAGCTCTCTCCATACACCACCTTGAACAGGCTGCAAAACACCGGCTGTATCAAAAAATCTTTGAAGCATTACATCCCGGGGGGATTTTTGTGAATGCCGACCAGGTTCTGGGTGAGACACCTGCCATTAACCGGCGCTATATTGCTTACTGGGATGAATTTTTGGAGCCCTGCCCTCTTTCTGCAGAAGAGAGAAAACAGGTCTTATACCGGCGGGACACGTTCGATAAGAACGAGAAACTCTCGGTTCAGCTTGGTTGGATGCAGGAATGCGGTTTTACCAACATCGATATAGTTTACAAGAATCGCCAGTTTGTCGTATTTGTTGGCAAAAAGGAATAACACAAGAACAGTGATTTTTCCCCACTAGAGCCTTTTTCAAGGTAAAAGGATCCAATCAGGTCCGTGTTTTTACGTGTTTTGCGATTCTTGCAAGGGAACAGCGGGATCCCGGCGGGTTTTTATATCGGGCATACTGAAGATTGATTGTATAACAACATCAGGACGCATATACGGGGTGATTTCATGAGACAGGCACGAATGGTACAACCAGGGGATCCGGCAAAAAATTTTTCTCTCAAGGACCAGAACGACAAAACTTTTGATCTGTATGAACAGACCGGTAAGCGTACTCTGCTTTCATTTCATCCGCTTGCCTGGACCGAGTATTGTGCAGCCCAGATGAGATCGCTCGAGGATAAACGAGATGTGCTTGCATCGCTCAACTGCGTCCCGGTAGGTATCAGCGTTGATTCCGTTCCCTGCAAGCGGGCATGGGCATCGAGCCTTGCAATAACACATACTCCACTCCTTTGCGATTTCTGGCCTCAGGGAGAAGTAGCCCGGAAGTACGGGATCTTTCGGGACCAGAACGGATTTTCAGAAAGGGCGAATGTATTCATAAACGAGAAACAGAAGGTGATCTTTGTTAAGATTTATCCGGTACATTCTGTGCCGGATATTGATGAGATCATCGGGGTTTTACAGGAATTGAAATAAAAGGGATACATCTCTGCCAAGGTACTAAAAAATACGTTTTTCTCATCAAAGAATGATAACCGTAATCTTCCTTATAAAAAAAGCAATCTCGTACTCCAATAACTGAAATCCCCGGAAAAACCTGGTAATAGGGTCAGTTATTTCCATGACCCAAGTGTTTTTCTAGTTCACGGACACACGTTGTTCCCAACAACTATTTGTGGTATTCCTGACATGGCTGAATGGTTCGCTTTCCCCGTGATCTTTATACTAGTCCTTTCCGTTCTTACCGCCGGTTGCTTTACTACCGGTTCGGATACTCCACCAGTGCCGACGATGAGTACCCTGCCGATCCCTGGCGTTACTTCAAGCCCAGCCCAGGTCCTCCAGAGTATTGGGGAGGTAATCGGGCAGGGTACACCGGGAGGCGTAATCGACTCTGTCACTGTGATAGTCAGCTTGTCTGATATTAGCAAGCCTATTAACATGGAAAAAATGCGTGTTATCTACTCTGATGCTGTCAGGACTGAATCCATCCAGCCGGTTGAAGGATACTGGGGAGAGCCCCCACAAGGTTTCTGGAGTATAATTCGTGTGGAAAACGAGATCGGGGGTCCCAATAACCTGCTTGAGCCTAAAGAGCAGTTCATTATTAAAGTTAACCCGAAAGCGCCGATCGTGCCCACCCAGTTGATCACCATCCAGCTGATTCCTGCCGGAGGAACTCCGCTTGGCATCCGTCGTGTAGCTCCAAAAACCATCAGGGCAGAAAATATCCTTGATCCCTTGTAATCAAGGCCAAAAATGGGTATTGACCAGGCTCATTTTTTGTTTTTATTTTTAATATGATTCGCGATCTGTTTGATCGCAAAATTCTGAGTTCAAATCCGGAATAAGCACAAAATTATTTCGATTTCCTATCCACCCTGACCATGACCACTAGGGCAACGAGCGCAATCAATACTACTACACCCCCCGCTAGCAGCAAGTCGGAAGCGGATGGCTTATACACCTTCTGTAATCCCGCGGAATATTTCCGGGTCTGGCCGGCCGAAACAGTAATTGTCGTCGAATTATCTGAATAATCCTGGAGGGTCAGCAAAACTGTGTGCGTACCGGCAGAAATTCCCTGGATAGTTACCGGACTTACTCCTTTAAAATTACCATCGATAGAGACATCGGCACCCGGAGGATCGGTGATTACTGCAAGCGATCCCATGATCTCTTTTGTTGCTTCCAGTTCAGCATTGATCGCAGCCATCAGCCCGGATCCAACAGAAATTGTATGGTTCCAGTCATCATATCCTTTGAACGAGAGTGTGACAAGGTGATTGCCGGTAGGAATTTCAGTAAGAATAACCGGTGTTGTACCCCGGTGAATACCATCAACATACACCGTTGCTCCCACAGGTGATGAGGTTATAGCAATAGATCCAGAGGTAGCTGGTGGAGTTGTTGATTCCGGGAGACTTTTAATCAAAGTTACACCAACAGACATTGGAGTTGATGGTTCAATAAGAACGCTCCGGGTGTAATCATCAAAACCGGCCTTTGTCAAAAAGAGCTGGTGCGAACCGATGGCTGTGTCCGTCAGAGTGACAGGGGTTATTCCTTTTGCTACATTATCAATAAACACCATTGCACCCGGGGGAGTGGATGAGACCGACAGGGTTTGTAATGTAGTTGTTACGGTGATGTAACCGATTTTGCTTTTACTGCTAACGGTTCCTGTACATGAATCCCGTGCTTCGAGGGACACGGTATAGGTCCCTGCTTTTGTGTAGGTATGTTTTGGATCCCGTGCCGGGGATATCCCCCCATCACCAAATCTCCAGAAGTAGGCATCGGAACCAGAAGATGTGCTGGTAAACTGGATGGCCAGCGGGGCAAAACCAGAAGTGGGTGTGCCTATGAATTCTGCCTGAGGATGGGCCTGGGGACATATGGGGACAACAGGTGTACCATTTTCCGGGACTGATATAGTCAGGACATACGTAGACTGCCGCCATAGATCGCACTGCGTACCCGCCATATATTTCAGGGTGAACCTTCCCGGTGTCGTANAATCATGCGTGACTGCATCAACCGAACCATAGTAAGGTGGGGAACCATCCCCGAAATCCAGGTAATACTGGGTTGGATAATCGCCACCGGGCGAGGATTGTGCCGGGAACAGGAATCCCTGAGTACAGGGCAGACCTGATGATGAGCGGTCACACCCTCCCGTGAACATGATAAATGACTGGCTGTTGGGCGGTCCATCACATACGGCACCAGTCACCGGATATATAGTCCAGGCTGCCATGAGGACTGCACAACACACCATAATCAGGGTATGTCCCTGAATACTTCTCATTCGATACTCCCTATATCAACCATTTCGATAATTATTGCGGTACTATTTCTATTCGCTACAATTGACTTTGTTTATTTCAATGTAAAAACACCAGCTGTCCCAGGTCTCTTTTTCATTACCCAGGCCGAGACTAATAGTTGTAGTTCCTGCCTTGCACATTGAATACTTTCTTTTAATACAATAACCCCCAAATCCAAAATGACGATAGAATAATTTTATCCGAAGAAGGGATGACGACATGAGTGAATTCCTGCCTGTTGCAACGGTAACTGATGTAAAACCCGGTACCATGAAAAAGATCATGGTCGAAGGGCATGAGTTTTTACTTGCCCGTATTAAGGATGTGTATTACTGTACTGACGCATACTGTCCGCACCTTGGTGGGGATCTTTCGCAGGGCAGCCTGAACGGAAAAGTCCTGACTTGTCCCCTTCACCATTCACAATTTGATATCTCCAACGGCAGGGTAATGCGGTGGACTGACCTTTCCGGTACTATATTAACCGTAGCAAAGAAACAAAAACCACAACGTGCGCTGAAAATTTATCCGGTAAAGATCGAGGGGAATACTATCCTTATAAAAAGGTGAAAGATTGGGGTGATTGAGGATAATCTGCCTTGTCCAGGTCACTCAATTTTTTCCACAAAGACAGTCATATTATTTTTCCAGCCAAGGGTCAGGCGGGAACTTGCAATTGGTTTTTTAGACGTGATGTCCCGTTCAGTAAGCGTGATAACAATTGGAACCAGAGGAGACTTTGGTACTTCAGTATATGACCAGTAAATTTTTTCCCCGTGGTTGACTACGGGTGCAGAAAGTGTGTTGACCGTGTAGTTCGGGGCGCCCCAGTCCAGGAAATGCCCATAGGTTGCAGTCCACTCATATTCTACTCCAGTTGTTTTAAGCCCGGAAATGTTCGGTGTAAGCCCTATGCCGACTGTTGAGGACATGATCGGAGAATAGACCTGCGGGGAAGCATCAATCGTGAGGGACGCAAGAAGATCAACCGGGCAGACATTTGCTTCAGCAGAACATGTTGACGCAGGCGTTTCAGTAGTATTTGCCTGTGGTGAGTTTTTCTGTGATGAGTCAACACAACCTGCAGTAAAGAGAAGCAGGGAAAGGGCAATCAGGATACTGGCATACATAACATTCCTGAATAACGGGTTCATGCATTTCCGCATTGTTAATCCTCCTTAAGATGTTCCAAAGTATCAGGAGATCTTCATATACGATTGCTTAGTAGTACTGGTGCTTCTCCTCTTCAAAAAGGAATTTGTTGCCTTTCTGCAGATTTAGGTAATAACAAAACGAAATAATTAATTATTGATGTATTGAGGTATCAGCCATGAAACGGGTACTATTCTGTGCTTTTTTGTGCATCCTCATCATCGGGAATGTGTCTGCTCTGAACTTAACGAAGGCAGTCGTAGCAACAACCCAGCAAATAATTGTCAAACCTGGTGTTCAGTTGACCTTCTCTCCAAGTGCAACTCCTACACTAGTTCAATTTGGGTCCCTTGAAGTCTATTCCGATCCTTCCGAAGCGGAAGTAGTGATATTCGACAATCAGATGGTAGTACTGGGAAATTATTCAACCCCCTTATACCTTCCCATCGTACCTGTGGGAACATTTAATATCGCGATATCTCACCCAGGATATCGATATTATATCGGGACGATAACGATTCAAAACGGCCAGACGACTGTTGTCTCCGAGACACTCGTTCCTTTATCAGCACCAACCTCCCCGGCAACAGTGAGTCCGACACCCGCAACCCAGACTGACAATATCCCTACAAATGCACCGGTAACAACCCAGCAGGTCCAGGTGCAGCCAACCAGTTCCGGATCGGCGGTTTCTTCATCGGACACCACGGGATCGTTATCCATAACAACAACTCCTGCAGGAGCAGTAGTTTCTGTTGATAATGAGGTGAAAGGGATAAGCCCTGCAATGATCTCCGGATTACCTCCCGGCACGCATGCACTGAAAATAACAAAGGCTGGATACCAGGATTTCTCGACAACCATTACAATTGAAGCGGGCAAGATGCGGGAATATTCAACGGGACTCACGGAAGCTGTATCTGGTGCAACAACTACAACGGCAACTTCGGCCGCAAATACTCCGGCAAATTCCATAGGATTTCCAGTATTTGCAGCAATTATCGCTTTAATCGGTCTTGTAATTGTCCGGAAAAAATCCCGGTAATTTTTTATTAACATTCCTGACTGGCAGTCCAAAACCCCGAAAAAAACAAGGTGAGGGATCGGGGTAATCATACGGTCGACCTGTCAAAAAATCAATTCATAACATTAATAGTATTTTTTCGACTATATCTCACGTATGAGAATAATCTGCATTATTTTTCTTGTATGCCTGATCGGGATTGCATCGGTATCAGCGCTTTCTGTTAATCCTGCTACCGTACCCGCGCTTAAAACGCTGGTCCCAACACCGCAGCCGACAGTCGTTGCAGTTATGGTCAAACCACAAACAATAGTTTCTGACGTGTGGGTTACTCTCGAGATAAATTCCCTGCCTTCCGGTGCAACAGTAACCATTGACGGTCAGAGCACCATGCAGGGAATAACTCCCTATAAAGTTGCTCTTCATCCCGGTTCCCACACCATCCTGCTCACCCTTGACGGTTACAAGGATTATACAACAACAGTTAATCTTCAGGCCGGATATCCGGTAGCATTCGATGCACAACTGCAAAAGGTAATCACCGCTGCAGCTATCAGGGAAAACATGGCGGCGATAAACACTGTCGTGGCGCAACCCGTGACCCTTCGCACAATCGCTCCAGCGGCATCCCCGAATCAGGATAATACGATTGCCTGCCTTTCAGGTCAGGAATGCCTGACGCTCGCCGAAGCGGGGGAGAAGTTTGCACCAGGGTGGTATTACACTGAAGGATCTGTGTGCGGGTATAACGGATCTATCCCGAAATACTGTATCGGCGGATCACCCAAATTGACGGTTCAGCCTGGTCTAGTCCAGGCAGCGGTATCGATAAAACCGGAGAATACCGTAAAGAAGGTAAATGCCACTCACGATATAGCAGGGAACCTTCCCCTGTCCCCCGCTGCAACCCCCCGGATTCTCGGGGCGCAGAAACAGGTCGGTTTCGTGGATTCGATCTTCGGATTTTTCAGCGGGTTATTCGGCAAAAAGGTTTCCTGCCCGGTTGGCACGGTTAACTGTGGCAGCGGGTGTGTGGATACCAGAACTGATTCACTGAACTGCGGGGCATGTGACTATACCTGCTTTGATCCTGGCACCTGCTGTGGCGGGGAGTGTGTTGATCTACAGGAAGATGAGATGAACTGTGGGACATGCGGGATGACCTGCTTTGATCCCGCTGTCTGCTGGTATGGGAGCTGCGAGCTGGAAGGGTCGCCAATTCCGGCTGCAGTTGTAACGCAACCAATTCAGGAGTTAGTGATACCGTCCACAACACCTCTACAGTTAGTAATTCCATCAACGACACCTCAGCAGTTAGTGGTTCCAACAACAACACAAACACCGCTCAGGACTTCACCGATTGTCATTTAATTATTTTTTTTAATCAGAACAAAAAAATTATTTCCAGAAGCTGAAATCCACACGGTACTGCTCTGTACATTCACCGTCAAGAACCGTTTCGTAGTTTACGGTATTGCCCGGCCCAATAGATCCAACATAGACTGTCCGTGAATCCCGTATCGTTCCGGTACCGGTATTCACCAGATTGAACATTAAAAGCACTTCATCAACAGGTGCACTTCCCGTGTTGTAGACGTACCCGGTGATACTTCCATGACACCCATATCCCATCGACCAATCCTCTTTATATTCAAAATGGCTGTGGAGTGCTCCCTCTGTGTAGTCCCTGACTGCCGGTGTACCGGTGCACCCGGCTAAGAACACCAGGGTAATAACCAGCATACACAACATCACAACAATTTTCAAGGATTATAACCTCCGACAAAAACCTGTTCCACTATTCTTACCACCCGAAGAACCACATCATGGCAAGAAATCCGTGGAGCAATACCACAAAAACAGTCAGTCGGGCGAGGTTGATATGCCACGAAAGCGGTATATTGCCTTTTCCTTTCATGATCATAGACCCAAGAATCGCCGTGCCGATAAGGCAGAGGAACAGGATGCTTCCGGCAATCATGATCATGGGAAGCGTGATCCAAGCCGATAGTGCCATGTACAGTCGTCACATTCATTGCTGATAAAGGTTTCAGGAAAACCCTGATGAATCAAAAAGGTAGGTTTGTCGGGCTACTTTGATAACGTCGCAGGGATCACGCTGCATTTTCCTTCAACACATCCACACTGGCCGGCCCCGCAATCGATTGGTCCTTCACAACTCATCGTGCACATCACGTTACATACCCTTTTTTCTGCCTTGTTGATGCACCGTGTGGGATGGCAGCATTCGGCAGGTACACAGTCATCATTAATGATGCAGCTCTGTGCGGGAACAGGGATCGTAGTTACTTCAGGAGAAACAGGAGGGGTTGGTGGATACGTCGCTGTCGGTGAAATTGTCACCACCGGCGGGGTGCCTCCGGTTGTGCACCCGCTCAATAGGATCATGACTCCCAGCGTAATCAGGAGAGCGGATAAAAGCCAGGAAATAGTTCGTGCCATAGTTCTGGATATACAACGGGAATCTGATAAATATTTGGTGGGATTATCGGGTCCAAAAAAAAGCACACTACGGTCAGATTTACCTGTTCCGGCCGGATAGGGAACGGTCGCCGGTCATCTTTTTGCCCCGCAGCAGTTTGTGATACGCGATAGCAAAACGGTGCGCCTCATCGCGGATTTCCTGGATATACCGCAGTGCCATACCTTTGGGATCGAGCCGTCGGGGGAGCATCTCGCCGGGTAAATACACGTCCTCGTCTTTTTTGGCAATCGCTATCAACGGGATCCCAAGGTCGAGACCCTGCAATACGTCTTGTGCTGCGGACAACTGGCCTTTTCCCCCATCAAGAATGATCAGGTCAGGAAGATCCGTATTCTCTTCGATGAGCCGGTGGTACCGCCGTTTCACGACTTCTGCTATCGAGGCAACATCATCAACGCCTTCAATCGTCTTGATCTTAAACCTCCGGTAGTTCTTCTTGTCCGGAATACCGCTGCGGAACTGCACCATAGACCCGACCATAGACGTTCCCGACAGATGCGATATGTCAAAGCATTCGATTATCTCCGGGGGATCGGGGAGGTTAAGTGTTGCCTGCAGGTCTTTTACTTTCAGATCGTTTTTCAAAAAGGAATGCTCGATGTTTTTCTCGACCAGCTCAAGCATCTTTTTCTTCTCACCGATCTTTGGCACGGTCACCTGGACATTCCTTCCTTTTAGTCTGGCAAGATACGCCGATAGTGCCTCATCAACCTCATGAGGGAGGATTAGTTCTGCCGGAGGTTTCCGGTCAGCATAATACTGCACGAGAAATTCCTCAAAGAAATCTTCATGGATGTCAAACGAGTATTCCTGTTTTCCTGAAAGCAACCCTTTCTCGACAGAAAATACCATCAGGTATACCGTGTCATCAGCAATTGTATACGCAATGACATCCTGATCCGTCTCTTTTGGGCGTTCGACATGCTGGCGTTCGGAAAGGTGTTCAATTGCAGCAATCTGGTTTCTAAGAATGAGCGCCCCCTCGTAATCCTGTACAGCCGAACGTTCTGCCATCTCCGATTGCAGCGTTGCGAGCAGTTCCCCGCTCTTCCCTTTCAGCAACGCCATTACCCGTTCAACCTGCTTATGGTAATCTTCCTGGCTAATCAACCCGATGCAGGGAGCACTGCATGACTTCATGTGGTGCCGCAGGCAGGCCCGTTTTGGCATTTTTTTACACGACCGCAGCGTAAAGACCCTTTTTATCACCCTAAGCACAGCATCACGCTCCGATGCAGAGACAAAGGGGCCAAAATATGTTGCATCCCCGGCACTTGTCCGGCGGGCAAACCCGATCCTTGGAAACGGATCCCGGGTGAGTTCAATGTACGCAAACCGTTTTGCGTCCTTGAGATCTATGTTATATTTCGGCTGGTGCTTTTTGATCAGGTTGTTTTCAAGAAGCAACGCCTCGGTCTCCGTATTGGTCACCATGACACTGACAGAAGCAATACGGGCAACCAGGTTCCGGGTTTTTTTATCCTGGTCTGTTTTCTGGAAATACGAAGTTACCCTCTTTTTTAAGTTTTTTGCTTTCCCGACATAGATGATCGTTCCGTTTTCATCGGAGAACAGGTAGCAGCCGGGATTGCCCGGGAGGGTCGTGAGATCGATCATTTGTGTTCCTAAGTCAGAGTTCCGGGTCATAATGGATGGGGATGCGGTAACAGGATTTTTTACTATCATGCATAATCTCTTTTCCCATGAACACTGCCATGGTTGAAAGGGTAATTTTCATGATCGGGATTATCTCTAAATACTCAACTTCCATGAATTCTATCCCTTTTTCACCCCTTCGGAATCTTTGCAATGCAGATTGCATAGCAAACCTGCTGCGCATATTTTTTTATAATTATAAAAAAGATGAAATATTACCAGTTTTTTTGGTAGAGTTGTAGCATAAGAATGTCATCAGGGGGGTCTTGTAATGGGATGGACATATACCTACACAAAAGGAGTTCCGATAGAGGCGCAGTATCTCTTTAAAAAGGCAATGGAATCTTACTCAATGGGTAAGACCGAGACTGCACTCAAATACCTGAGGCAGACAACGGTATTAGCTCCGCGCTATTCAAAGGCACTCTTTGAAATGAGCAATTGTCTTGCCGAGCTTGGCCAGCAGGAAGAGGCAGATGAACGCTATGGACAGGCAATCCAGATCGATCCGACATTGAAAGATCTACGGGAAAAACAGACCGGAACTATGGTATAGCGACCGGGACACAACGGAGTGAACTTTCACGTCCGTTCTAGCATCTGTTTCAGGAACTGTCCCGTATAACTCCCTTTTGTCTCTGCAACTTTTTCGGGTGTACCCTTTGCCACCACTTCGCCACCGGCATCCCCGCCGTCAGGACCAATATCGATGAGATAATCTGCCGATTTAATAACATCGAGGTTATGTTCAATTACAATGACCGTGTTGCCCTTTGCTACCAGATCGTCAAGTACCTTGATCAGTTTTTTTGTATCATCAAAGTGGAGCCCGGTTGTCGGCTCGTCCAGCAGGTACAGTGTTTTTCCCGTTGCCCGCTTGGCAAGTTCTCTCGTCAGTTTGATCCGCTGGGCTTCACCTCCTGATAATGTGGTAGAACTCTGCCCGAGTTTTATATAATCAAGACCAACCCTGCAGAGCGTATCGAGCTTGTTTTTAATGGACGGGATGTTCTCAAATAATTTCATGGCTTCTTCTACACTCATGTCCAGCACATCAGCAATTGACTTGCCCTTGTATTTCACCTCGAGGGTTTCACGGTTGTAGCGTTTTCCCTTGCACTCCTCGCATTCGATATAGACATCCGGCAGGAAGTTCATCTCGATCCGGATCAGCCCGTCACCCTCGCACGCCTCGCACCTCCCGCCACGGATGTTAAACGAAAACCTGCCCGGTTTAAAACCCCGCAACTTAGCCTCTTTGGTTTCGGCAAATACAGCCCGGATCTCATCAAAAACTTTTGTATACGTCGCCGGGTTGCTCCGGGGTGTCTTTCCTATAGGGGACTGGTCAATTACGATTACCTTGTCGATCTCGGCATCAAAGATAATCCCTTCATGCCTGCCAGCCTGTTCCCTCGACTGGTGGAGTACCTGCATCATACCCTTATAGAGCGTTTCATAGACAAGCGTTGATTTCCCACTGCCCGAAACCCCGGTGATTACCGTGAGAACACCGAGGGGGAACTTCACGGTGATATTCTTGAGATTGTTCTCCTTGCACCCTTTCACCGTGAGGAATTTACCTGACACCCGGCGTTTTACCGGTATTTCAATTTGTTTTTCCCCGGTAAGGTACTGCCCGGTTAAGGATTTTTTGTTATTCTCGATCTGGGCAGGTGTCCCTTCTGCAACAATTGCACCGCCATGGAGCCCGGCACCAGGTCCCATGTCAATAACATGATCTGCCGAGCGGATCATATCTTCATCGTGCTCCACGACAATCAGCGTGTTTCCGAGATCGCGGAGTGTTCGCAGGGTTCCTATGAGCTTCCGGTTATCCCTCTGGTGCAGCCCGATCGATGGTTCATCGAGTACATAGAGCACCCCCATCAGGTTCGAACCAATCTGGGTGGCAAGCCGTATTCTCTGGGCTTCTCCACCTGATAGTGTTCCGGCATTTCGTGAGAGCGTGAGATACCCCAGCCCGACTTTTTCTAGAAATTCAAGACGGGAACGGATCTCTTTGATGACTTGTTTTGCAATCCCGGTTTCTCTTTCGGAAAGAGAGATGCCAGCAAAGAATTCAACACTGTCACTAACCGAAAGATCCGTAACGTCAATGATGGATTTTCCGCTGATCCTCACTGAAAGTACCTTGTCTTTAAGCCGCCTTCCTTTGCATGCCGGGCAATCCGAAACCCGCATATATCCCTCCAGTTCGCGCTTGCGGTAATCTGACTGAGTCTGTGAATAAAGACGAGCCGTCTGGGGGAGGAGTCCTTCCCATTCACCGGTATGTGACCAGTGGGCATCCCCGTTCTTCATGCTCATGGAGAACTTCATCCGCACAGAAGACCCGTACATCAACGCGTTATACTGTTCTTCGGTAAGGTCCTTTATCGGCGTGAGAACATCAAATCCGAATTGTTTTGCAACCGTTGCGAGATATTGACCGCGGAACCCATCCATCGGGTTGCGATACGGGGCAACGGCCCCGTCTGCAATACAACGGTTCTTATCAGGGATGATCAGGTCAGGGTCAAATTCCATCTTCACCCCGAGACCGTGACACTCTTCGCAGGCTCCAAACGGGCTGTTGAACGAAAACATTCTCGGCTGGAGTTCCTCAAAGGCAATACCACAGACCGGGCAGGCCATCAGTGAAGAATAGGTCGATTCTTTCTCGTGCTCGTCAACAACATACACCAACCCTTCTGATTTTTTCAGCGCGTTTTCCACCGCTTCTGTCAGTCGTGACCGATCAGAGGTTTCCAAGCGGTCGATAACGATCTCGATGTCCTGCTTTTTGTACCGGTCGAGATTGACCTCCTCATCGGTGCGGATGATCTTTTTATTTACCCGCACACGTGCGTATCCTTCCTTGTCGAGGTCACGGAGGAGCTGCTGGTAGGTGCCTTTTTTCTGGCGGACGACCGGTGCGAGGATCGTGACCATACCTGGATGTTCTGCACTGATCTGGTCTGCAATCCGGTCCGGTGTCTGGGAAGCAATGGGAATATTGTGCGTCGGACAGTAAGGTATGCCAATCCGGGCGAAGAGAAGACGCAGGTAATCGTAGATCTCCGTGGTCGTACCCACTGTACTGCGGGGATTTTTTGACGTGGTTTTCTGTTCAATCGAGATTGCAGGAGAGAGACCTTCGATGCTGTCAACATCGGGCTTATGCATTACACCAAGGAACTGGCGGGCGTAGGTAGAGAGCGATTCAACGTAGCGTCGCTGGCCTTCTGCGTAGAGCGTATCAAATGCCAACGTGGATTTACCGGAGCCTGAAACTCCAGTGATGACGACGAGCTTATCACGCGGGATCTCGACATTGATATTTTTCAGGTTATGCTGGCGAGCGCCTTTGATGATGATGTTTTTCATGCTGTTGTGTGGTACACATCGGCGCCTTCATTTAAAGATATATATTTCGGGGCATGAAAGTGAACTGACAATGGCGTATCCCTTGCGGTCTGCCAAGACATTAAATAATCACTACCCTGAAATACTAGTGCAGGAACAGATCAGGGAGGGGAATAGTACTGGATAAGATTTTGATTATCGGTCACCGGCAACCGGATACAGACTGCATCGCGAGCGTAATCGCGTATGCCGCATTTAAAAATCATACCGAGCCCGGCAGGTACGTTGCCGCCCGCTGCGGCGAGCTGAATGCTGAGACCTGTTTTGCGCTTGAGATGTTCGGTATGAAGCCACCGGCATTCATCGAGAGTGTGGAACCCCGGATTGCCGATATCAAAATTGCGCGTATCAGCGTTACCAAAGACGTTCCCATAGCTGATGTTGCTGACCTCATGGACACCCATGAGATCCGGAACGTTCCGGTAACGGACGAGCAGGGAAAACTTATCGGTGTTGTGGGAGAACATGGACTGGCCCGTGCGTACGTCAAACGACTGAAGATTGGTGAACTTGCCATCAAACCACTTTCCCTTGAAACCCTTGCCCGTATCCTCTCTGCCCGAATTGTTGTAAGGACAACTGAAACCCTCGAAGGTAGGGTTGTTATCGCGATTGATACCCCTGATAATGCAAAAAAGAAGCTGACATCCAAAGATATTGCCGTGGTTGGCGATAATGCACCCCTGCAGCTTGCCCTGATTGGATCCGGTATTGCAGCCATCATCATCGCAGATAAGGCACCGCTGAGAAACGAAGTAATACACCAGGCACAGTCAAAAAGAGTTGCACTCCTTACAACCGATCTCGATGCATTCGGCGTCGGGATGACCATCAACCTCTCGCTCCCCGCCAGCATGGTAATGGAGACCGATGTCCCCCGCCTTTCCCTTTCAGATACTATTGCTCACGCGAGACAGGTTGTATATAATTCCAAGTTCCGTTCTGCCTGCATTGTGGAAAAAGATGAGACGCTCCGCGGTATTGTGACAAGGACATCACTCCTTTCTGATGTGCATAACCCCCTCATCCTTGTCGATCACAATGAGTTCACCCAGGCAGTTGATGGGATCGATAGTGCAGAAATTATCGAGATTATCGATCATCACCGCCTCGGAGCCATCTCAACTCTAAAACCGGTCAGGTTTTTGAATTATCCGGTAGGTTCAACTTCTACCATTATTACAGGAAAATACCGCGAAGCAGGGATAACACCCCCTCCCGGCATCGCGGGCATGCTCCTTGCTGGTATCCTGTCTGATACTCTTGCGTTAAAGATGTCGACAACCACTCAGGAAGATCATGATGCGATCGATTATCTTGCACCCATTGCAGGCATTGACATCCATGCCTTCGGGACAAAGATGCTGGAAAAGGGGATGAATCTGAGTGACACCACTGCCGAAGATCTGCTTCTACGGGATACGAAACGGTACGATCTCTTCGAAAAGAAAGTGATCATCGCACAGGTAATGGTCCCTTCTTATGACTTCGCTCTTGATCATAAGGATGAGATCCTCTCAGGTCTTGACAGGCTGCGTGTGCAACAGGGAGTGGATATCTACCTGGGGATGTTCACGTGTGTTGTTGAGAACGGGAGTGCCCTTTACATCTCTGCTGAGAGCTCCCTTCTGAAAAAACTGGATATGGGTGATCAGCCGGTCCGTCTCGCGGGAATGATGTCACGAAAAAAGGATCTCCTGCCTTGGTTTGGAGAAAAACTCCGCCAAATCTAAAATTTTTTCCATAATTCCTGAATACCGGTAGGCAGCGGATGATCGCAATCCGGAAAAAATTGGATACTGTTATACTAAATACTTGTTTTAAGAAAATATTCCAGAACTACGGTGAATTGACCTATGCCAGTTGTAATCCTGAAAACCAGAAAAGGCCTGTCGAGAGAGCAGAAACGAAGAATTGTCAGCGAATTTACAAAAACGCTTATCAATACGACGGGTATCACACCCGAACTTGTCACAGTCCTTATTGAAGAACATGAGCTGGAAGATATCGGAAAAGCTGGAATACTCCGGTGTGACTAAAAATTCTCCATGTTTCGTTTTTTTCTCATTTCAAACAAACACGACGACGTTCCGCACTAAGGAACCACACAGACATGTTGAGGAGATTTGAAAAATTATACTAAAATTCGACAACGATGGGATTTCCAAAAAAATCATGGTATTTTCGAAGATCACCCGCCTCGGGGCCTCTCATAGGCAAGGCGGATCAGGGAGGTTTCTCTCAAATATTCCTGTCCTGATTCCACAGAGGACTCCCCGTCAGGAAAGGAGTCGTTTCTTGCAAGGAGTATTATTAAGTTATCCACCCTTTTTTTTATTTTTGAAACCCCCGGAAGTTCAATTTGGGATTTTCAAAATTTATGACGATAAATGCAGGGTACCGAGAAAGGAGCAAACTTCATGCGTTCAGAATGCCAATACTTTTTCTGCAATGTCTGAAGAAAATGTGGCATCCGAACCTTTCTTCATAAAACCGGTTCCGGAAAAGACCATCTACCTTGCCAAGTGGAGCGCCCGGTTCTGGGCATGGATTGTTGATATCATTCTTGTCATCCTTTTTTTAGAGATTGTTCATGGGGTTCTTGTCAATTTCTTTGATGTATTTCCCTACTGGGATATTTTCCATCTGAATCCTCTCGTTTTGTCTATAGGAACGTTTATTTTCTTTTTTTACTGGACAATTATGGAAGGATACCAGGGAAGAGGCCAGTCCATTGGTAAAATGGTGATGAATTTACGCGTTGTCAACCGTGACGGTACAAGAATAAATTACATTACTGCCGCAGTGGAAAGTGCAGGGAAATCTTTCTTTCCTGTCCTCATCTTTGACTTCCTGATAGGTTGGCTCGCGATGCCGGGCACACAATTGCGGGTGTTCAACCGCATTTCAAACACCATTGTAATCAAGTCCGATTACAAGGAACCACAGGGGATCCTGTATGTTAAAGATAAAGAATAACCAGAAATTCCTCACAACGTTTTTCCCAAAAATCTATGGAATTTTGATGATTACATTAATTTTACTAACATTGATTTCTGGTTGCGTATCCGTACCAGCCGGCACAAAAAGTGTATCACCGGAAATAACAGGCACTGCACTTCAACCTCAGGTAATGGTGAGTATCAAGGCAAGATCTTTTGACCCCGCTACAATTACCATCAAAGCAGGTACGACAGTTACCTGGACTAACGAAGATCCCATCATGCATCGTGTCGTCCATTTGCCGGAAGTGAATCACCCGGAACTTTTTAATTCGGGACCTCTCTCTTCAGGGCAAAGTTACAGCTACATATTCCAGGAAAAAGGCAGGTTTGCGTACGGCGACCCGCAGATCGGGGGCGGGAGATCCTATTTTGTCATTGTTGAATGAGAGATTATCCATGGGCAATCCTCATGCTGATCGACAAATCTGCGATCTTTAGAAAGAGGGATTACGAGTGAAAGAAGACGAAAGTGTCAACCCTGATCCTGTGCTGGAAAACAGTGTACCTGGAATCGGGCAGGAAGAGCGACTGGCACATTTCATTCAGATGCTTTCTGACGATGATGAGGGAAACCGCTGGAAGGCTGCTGAAATTCTCGGAAGGCTCAAAGATCCGACAGCAGTCGCTCCGCTCATCGAAACGCTCTGGGATGATGATTCCCGTGTCAGACTGAAAGCAGCGTGGGCCCTTGGCCGGATCGGGGACCAGCGTGCCGTCCCTCCGCTTCGCCGTCTGTACCGTATGGAAAACGAGGGGGGACAGGAGATTATTACTGAAGCTCTTGAAGCGATTGATCTCCCGAGGGATCAGGAATAAAACAACGGTATTGTGTAAATCCTATTCAACGTTCTGAACCAGTCTTCAAGGCATCTCTGATAAACTGCATTGAAGATGACCCCAAACAAAGACAGGTTTATCGACTTTGCCCGTGTATCACAACTCAGGAACTTCCGGTATGACTGATATCGAATCGTTATATAGAAAAGAACATGGCAGGATACTGATCGAGATCAAACTCTCATCAGTCATACAGCTTTTCAATTCGTTTGATCCCGCACCGTTCCATGAAAAAGAACTCGACTCCGCTGCAGAACAGTATATTGTCGATACTGTCAGCGACTTTCCCAAAAAAACCCCGCTTAAGATCCTTATCTACCTCCCTCCCGATATCGCCACCACAGAAAAGGCCTTGAAGATCCCCGCTGCAATCCATAATCATTTCCAGTATAAGATGCTGGTATCAGACCGGAAATTCCGCACTCATTTCCGGCATGGCCGGATTACCCTTCTCATCGGACTTTCATTTCTGACGATAGCCCTTGTTGCACGCCAGTATGTATCAACCCTGGAAAATCATATTGTAGCTCAGCTGGTTGCCGATGCTCTCCTGATTATCGGCTGGGCCGCCATGTGGGAACCAATCACCGTCCTCCTCTATGAACTCTGGCCAATTATCCAGATGAAAAAAACTTATGAAAAGATCAGTACCATGGAAATCGAAGTCCTGCCGTTAATGTAAAATCTCAGGGAAGATGGTGTTCTGATTTCAGCAATGATACCATCGTTTGTGTTCGTTCAGATGGCAACCCCTGAACAGTGTTTTTTCTGTCAGACATCAGCGAATTGAAAATATGATGAATTGCCTCCCCGTGCGATGGGCTGTATCCCCCTTCAAGCACCATTGCAAGCGGAACTCCTCCTGCATCGACAAGCATGCGGGTCAGGATCTCAAAATCCTGCGGCCGGATATTCATCATGCCGATTGGATCATCATTAAGAATATCCTGCCCGGCTGAAACGATCATGACTTCTGGAGAGAAACGCTCGATCAATGGGACAAAAACTTCAGAAAAAACCCAATGGTAATCTGCAATTGCCGAGCCAGCCTGCAGGGGTGCATTAACGGTATATCCTTTCCCGTCTCCGGCACCAGTTTCATCAACGGTACCGGTGTACGGGAAAAAATGTTCCTGGTGAACTGAACAGTAAAGCACCCGGTCAGATCCATAAAAACTATTCTGCGTTCCGTTCCCATGGTGGGCGTCCCAGTCAACAATCGCAACGGTGCCAACCTGTTCAAGGGCTTTTTTTGCAGCAACCGCCACGTTATTGATCAGGCAAAATCCCATAGCGCGATCGAACTCAGCGTGATGTCCGGGAGGGCGGATAAGGGCAAAACAGTGTTCACCTTTGAGAGATCGCTCAACTGCAGCAATTGCGGATCCGGCTGCATGCATGGCAGCATTAAAAGAACGGTGCGTAATATAGGTATCCGGGTCCAGCCAGCCAAGCGTGCCTGTCATTGAGCATCGCTGTTCAAGCCTTGATAGATACCGGGGGTCATGGACACGTAAAACATCCTCTGGTAATGCAGGGTCAGATCGAAAACGGACAACATTGTGGGGTATTCCTGAACATGCGTTGATCAGACGGGAATTGCACTCAGGGTGTCCCGCATTATCATGTTCGGCACAGATCGGATCAATAATTGCAGAGCAGCGTCCCATACTGCATCCTTCTCAAAGGTGATTTGGCGCGATGAGGAGATATCTTTGATGTGGGAATTTCCGTTTTTTAGTGGCACCTGACTGGTGAGGTTCATGAAGAGTTTGTTGATTTACTTAACAAAAACCAGTCGCGAAAGAAGCGTGCAAAAATAAAAATAATAAAAAAACCTGCTCAAACTCTATTCTTATTCGTGCGTAATATTCACAGCCGGTCGTTTCATAGGAGAGACATTGGCACCCTTCAGTTCACCTTCGGCAAAATTGAACCGTTCTTTAATGCTTTTGGGCAATGCAGATTCAGGGATCGCTTCAAAACCAAACGATGCATAAAATTTTACCAGGTCTAACGTGGAGTGCATGAACAGCGGTTCGCTGCCGCACTTGTCAACGAGTTCCTGCACGGCTTTTCGTGCATACCCACGGTCCCGATAATCATCCGGTACAAAAACACCATCCACTTCAAGACCATCAGGATGCCTCCTGCAACGGGCAACCGCTGCAAGATCTCCCTCAACAAATGCACCAAAGATCCGGTCGGTATCAGGATCTGCTTTCTGCTGGTGATATTGTGTCCACACTTCTTCTGCCAGCCCGAACTCATATTTTGTAAGTTCCCTGACGATTACCGTGAGGCTGATATGAGGACTCAGGACAAATAGAGGTCGTTGTGCCTTTGATACTACCCCTTCAACGACGGGGCCCAGGGGAATATTTTTTGCATAGTCAGATTTCCCAAATCTCGCAATCATGATCAGGGACACATCCAGCTCATCAGCAGCATGGCAGATTTCATCTACCGGATTTCCCGATCGGATAATTGAAGCCGTCCTTTTTATCTGTGCATCGATATCTGCTTTCGCTTCAGCCAGGTGCAGCTCAGCATCCTGAATCTTTTGTGGCTGAGCATGTTCTGAATCGGGTATTCCAATAACATGGAGGAGGGTTACTTTTCTAATAAATCCCATGCTTTTTAAATATTCCAGGGTTTTTTCTGAGGGGATCGAAAAATCAACCGGGCACAGGACATGGGAAAAGATATTTGTACAGAATTTTTCCAGGGGTGTATCTTCTCTGCCTTCCAGACCGCGGAATTGCATTACGAGGACGTCGATTCCTGCCTTCCGGATAACATTTTTTGAAGTACTTCCAAGAAACATCCCGCGGAATATACTTTTTCCCCGCGCTCCCATGACGATGAGAGAGATATTCTCGTTGTTTGCAGTCTTGATGATGGATGCAGCGGTATCCCCCCCTGCACCGTTCACCAGGATGGTTTTTACCGGTACTCCTATTGTCTTTTCGAGATACCTGCCCTTCTCATCCAGCATCTGTTGCGCTTGTTTTTCCACAGAGACGGGGGCGTTGCCAAATACTGAAGAACGGGGCGGAACCGGAGTCTGGTTGAGTACATGGATAAGAACTATTTTTTCCATGCCGGGGATCTCACCGATACACTCAAGGGTTCGGTCGGCAAAAGAGGAGAAATCTGTAGCAACCAGAACCCTTTGGAACATGCTTTTCTTAAGTCTCCGCTTTTTTCTCTATCCGTTGATAATTATCTGATGTATTGACTGCATAAACTTTTTACTCTGGGTTGGTGTGCTCTGCCAGTTGTTCCCTGCACGTCTGGCAGAGTATCTTTTTCTTCCGGTCCAGTTCATCGAGCGTATCGGGTTTGAACATGATGCATTCCCGGTTACTGCAATGGGTGAGGCCCAGAAGGTGGCCGACTTCATGGGCCCCTTCTTTTGTTATCCGGTCAATGAGGTCATCATCATTTCCCTCTCTGCCATAATACTCATTGCAGAGCCGGGCAGTCGAGACCACTGCTGCACCGACGGTCTGGCGGGCAAGCCCGAATAAAAAACTGCTGTCATTTTTAAAAAGATCCTGCTGAATAACCAGGAGAAGGGGGTCTTTCATACCATGGCGATGCTTGTATGCCTGGATACTGTCCAACAGCACCTGTGCATCAATCTGTTTGCGCCCGTTTACATATCCCATCATGCGTACATGGTTCTCTGAAACTGTTACCGGAATGCCGAGGATTGAAGAGATCTTGCGGCTTACGGGCATCTGGAGTCCTGGGGGTGAGAGAGAATCCCAAAAAATATGGATATGCATCGCTATATTCTGTTGGAATGGGCTCCTATAAACATATTGAGACGTGTATCGGCGACTATCTGGTGAAACACTATACTAATGCCGTTGAGATCGGGATAGGTAAGAATACGGAGGTGGCACGTATACTCCATGAAGCTGGAAAGTCCATTCGCTGCACCGATATCAGGCATGTACCTGTTCCCGAATGGCTCATTTTTATTACCGATGATATTTTCTCACCGGATATTTCCTTTTACCGGGGAGCAGATCTCATCTACGCGATACGCCCTGCGGTTGAAATGATCCCTCCCCTGATCGCGCTTGCCCGGATAATCAACTGCGATCTTTTAGTCTATCACCTGGGTTTTGAATCCTATGATAACGGAGGCGAGAAGATCGACTGCGGCGTCATTCTCCACCGCTATTTTTCAAAGAATTAAAATCCGTCGAATAACGTTGACTGGGAGCGGGACAGCGGTGGTTTTTCGGTATTTTCCGGAGGTGGGGTGGATTCCTCCAGCTCCCGTTGTTCGGGTTTTTGCAATTTTTCTTTTTTGGATTTTTTCTGCTGCTCTATTTCTCCTGCCTTTTCTTCAGAAATAAGGGATTTTATGATCTCAGCAGAGCGCGCCTTGTCATGCAGGAAGAAATTGAGCTGATCGGCATCAAACATCAAGTCCCGCGAGTAGCCGGCCGGGTCGTGTTCAACCAGCAGGGAAAGGATATCCAGATATTTTTCCCGGAGGGTATTTTGCGGGATATGCATCATGCCGGCAATCTTGTTGAGCGTGATATTCCGGATGGCTTTTTGCTTTTTTGCCGTTGACATTTTCTGCCAACGTTCCGGTGGCATGATCCGAGTGTGGATGCCCTTTCCACCTGCAGCATCAGCAACGCCCAGTAACATTATTGCCATCGCGTACCGCCAGAGTGTATAGTATTGCCTGCGGTAGGTATACCCGAGATACTCGTCCGCCCGTGCAAGGTGGCGGTATCCCTTTGTGACGGCGGAAGGTGTCGGGAGCAGGTGCACATTACCTTCCACCCATTGCTCGATCGTTTCGGGGGTATCATCGACATCATATGAAAGTTTCATTAAGTCTTCATCCGTAGTCTGATGAAAAATGGCAGTGATCAGACTAAAAATTGAGACTCGTTCGTCTTTTTGTGATGTGTGAACCTGTAAATCTTCAAGACGATCCCTGCCAAGGGCTGATGCAAAGAGCATGTTCACCGCGGAGCGAATATCACCTCCGGCACTCTCCGAAATTGAGCGGATAGCTGCGTCACTGCACGTAATCTTTTCAGCAGCACAGAGATATTTGAGCCGTGGTCCGATGGAACGTGCAGGTATTGCCTTGAACTGGACCGGTTCGCAGCGGTACCGCAGTTCCGGCGAGAGCCCGTAGAGATCGTTGGTAATAAGGATCATCGGTTGCCGGGCTTTTTTGATACACTCAATAATCGCCTTTGCTCCCCCACGGTCAGAAGTGCCCTGAAGATTGTCCGCTTCGTCCAATATGATAAGTTTGTGTGATGAGCCCGTCAGACTCGCAGTAAGGCTCCCGACACCGGCAATATGATCGATAATCACCGCGGTCCGCTGGTCACTGGCGTTTAGTTCAACAACCTCCCATCCCATATCATGGGCAAGCGCGTAGGCACTGGACGTCTTGCCGATACCAGGCTTCCCGTAAAGGAGCAGGGGCTTGGATTTCCTTGTCCAGTTCCTCGCCCACTCCGCGATCTGCCGTAATGCGGTCGTATTACCGACGACCTCTTCAAGCCGAGCGGGGCGGTACTTTTCTGCCCAGTCCATACAAGACTGTGTTGACTGTATATCAAATAAATTATCTCTGATGAAATGAAACTAGGATAGACGAATTATTCATCAGCCAGTTCTTTGAGGTGATACCGTGGTCCACAGCTGCTCCACAGAGTCAATTGCAAAAACAGTCAGGGAATATGAGGGGGTCAGGAGGAAGCATTCCATCGGCGAGATGGTCCGGGCATTACGGATCGAAGCTCCTCATGTTGTCGCCTCATTCGGTGAGGATGCAGCGGTCATTGAACATAACGGAGAAGCACTCCTTTTAGCAGCTGATGGTATCTGGAGCAGGCTCATGGAGGCAGACCCGTACTGGGCGGGATACTGTTCAGTGCTTGTCAATATTCACGATATTGCTGCGATGGGGGGTCATCCCATTGCAATGGTCGATATTTTCTCAATTTCGAAATCCACGGTGCAGGAACTCGTGGTAAAAGGGATGCATGATGCCTCCGCTCAGTTCGGTGTTCCGATCGTAGGCGGCCACCTGCACCCTGATGCTCCTTACAGTGTTATCGATGTCTCGATCCTTGGTTCAGCAGCACTTGACTCGATCATCTACAGTCACACTGCTGAAGTCGGAGACTGTGTGGTTGCCGCAATCGATCTCACCGGACGTGTCCATCCATCCTGTTCGCTCAACTGGGACTCGGTGACGATGAAATCCGCACGCGAAGTGCGGGCACAGATTGCTATTATGGAAGTAATCGGCAAACGTCACCTGGTAACCGCGGGCAAGGATATCAGCAACCCCGGTCTTATCGGCACCCTGGGAATGCTCCTGGAAGTCAGTGGGAAGGGAGCCGAGATCGATTTGGGATTGATCCCAAAGCCGAACCTTACTGCAAACTATATGACATTTGAGCAATGGGTACGGATGTACCCGGGCATGGGCTTTATCCTGACTGCTAAAAAAGAAAAAGTACCGGAACTTATCAGCCTCTTTGCTGGTGTTGGAATGACGGCGCGGGAAATCGGGAGCGTTAACACGAGCCGGGAACTGCGTATCACGTATGACGGTCAGGAAACGCAGGTGTTTGATTTTATCGATAATGGGATCATGCACCTTTCTGATGAGGACGTTGCGTGTCTGTCGCGGTAAAACGCATTGGTATCGGGATCGACAAAGATGCACAGATAGTCATCGATAGCGCAAACCACGTGAGCGGCAAATTTATTACGGTCTGCTACTGCCGATCCGGAGTTGTTGATAAAAAAACCATACAGAATACCGCTGTTCAGATTGTTGAACAAGCAAATCCTGAACTGGCGCTCATCAACGACCTTGTAGCTGGCAGGATTGATGCGGCTGTTAGGGGAACGCTTCCTGCAAATACAACCCTCCGTGCATTAAAAAAAGCGGAAGGGGTTACTCATCTTGAGCGGATCGCCCTTTTAGAGACAGTAAACGGTAAAAGATTCCTCCTTACACCGGTCGGTGTTGATGAAGGATGGACTGTTCCTGAAAAACTTGAACTGATTAAAAAAGGGCGCCAGATAGCAAAAAAATTTGGTCTTTTTCCAAAAGTCGGTGTGCTTTCCGGCGGCAGGCTGGGGGATATAGGCAGGCATAGCCAGGTAGATGCCAGCATGGCCGAGGCAGAACTGGTTGCACGGCTTGGCGATGCAGAACACTGTGAAATCCTGATTGAGGATGCAGTTGAAACATGCGGGCTGATCATTGCTCCCGACGGGATTTCAGGAAACCTGATCTTTCGGACGCTCATCTTTCTGGGAGGNGGCCAGGGNCATGGNGCGCCAGTGGTAAATATCAGCAGAATTTTCGTGGATACTTCGCGCGCCTCACCAAATTATTCAAATGCGCTATTGCTCGCAGCATCTTTGTTGGAATAATTTAAAATCATTTTAACCAGCCTGTTTTGAATATTAAGCGATTTAGTAGGAATAAAAAATATTCTGCGAAATTTTGCGCCTCGTTTTCCGCTTGCTTGACAGTATGCCCCCCAATATCGTAAAACTGAATAAATTGAGGGATTTTCCCAAAAAGTATTTATATATACCAAATGACTTTCTTTTTGAGGTAAGAAAAATGGCTGATTTACCAATTGCCGCAGTTGTAAGGATTGCAAAGAAAAACGGAGCCGAAAGAGTAGGCAGCGATGCAGCAGAAGCACTTGTTGTCAAAGCAGAGAAATACATCGCCGCGCTCACCAAGGAAGCTAACAAGCTTGCCGAGCATGCCGGAAGAAAGACGATCAAGAAAGAAGATGTTGATCTGGCTTCAAAGTCATAATATCAACTCTTTTTTTTCCCGTTTATTCCGGTATTCATCACTTGTCCCTGACTGGTTGTTCCTTTCAGGTTGGTTTGATGTTAAATGCGACAAATCATGGTGTTAGTCTATGATGGATTATTCGTTTGGTCCCCTGTCGGAAACTGATGGAAAGGCAGTTATCGACATCTTCAATTATTATATCAGGAATACCTTTGCTGCCTACCCCGAGCATGAGGTTCCCTATGAATTTTTTGGCAAGTTTTTAGAGATTTGTAATAATTACCCTTCGATTGTGGTCAAAGATTCGCAAAAAAATGTTGCCGGGTTTGGCATGCTGCGACCTCATAATCCAATACCGGTATTTTGGCATACTGCCGAAGTCACCTGCTTTATCAGGCCGGATCAGACCGGTAAAGGATTAGGGACAAAAATGCTGGGCTTTCTTGAAACTGAAGGGAAAAAACAGGGATTTTCTACTATCCTTGCCAGCATCTCGAGCCTGAATGAGGGGAGCATTCGCTTCCATGCTCACAATGGTTTTTCTCAATGCGGGCGGTTCAAAAAAGTAGGACAGAAAAAAGGCGTTGTTTTTGATACGGTCTGGATGCAGAAATTCATTTGATTTTTTTACCAGAGATTATGAGAGTGACCCCCTCGCTCCCCCAGAGGGGGAGGCATCCCAAGGGGAGCATCCCCTTGACCCCCTTTTTGCGTCTATCGTTTCCCTGGAAATTTCTTATTAATCTTTTAATATGCAGTCACATTTTTTTAGGGAAGCTACATGTGTTTTGTAGAGGTTCATTCATTTGCGATAAAAGACTAAAATGCGAAAATACACCCTTGCCCCCCCGTGCCTCGGAGAGACCCTGAAACGGGAAACTCTCCCAAAAATTGATAATTTTACAAATTTTTATAGTTCCGGGAGTGAACTCTGGTTTCCCATGAGTTCTCCAAAGTCACTGTTTTTTAAAACGTTCCCTTTGTGCTCCGGATACCTCTTTTGTCTCCGCTGATGAATAGTGCCTGCCCAAGTGCAATCCCGAATGCCTTGAACAATGCCTCGCACTGGTGGTGGTCATTTTTTCCGGAAAATGCAACATGGGCGGTGATGCCGGCCCGGTTGCACAAGCTGTAAAAGAAATGCTCGAAAATGTCTGAAGGTACATTGCCGATAGTCCTGTTGCCAAATGAACCGGTAAAGACCAGGTAACCCCTCCCCCCGCAGTCAAGTACAGCAGTTGCGATCGCTTCGTCCATGGGAATGATTGCATGGGCAAAGCGCTGGATACCCTTTCCATCACCAATTACCTGCTTCACAGCATCTCCAAAGACGATCCCGATGTCTTCGATGGTATGATGACAGTCTACCCCGAGGTCCCCTTTAGCGGTACAAGTGAAGTCAAACCCACCATGCTTTGCCATTGCAGTAAGCATGTGGTCAAAGAATGGCAGACCGCTGTCAACAGATACCTTGCCGGTACCGTCAGGATTCATTTTGATCGTAATATTTGTCTCCTTCGTCTCCCGTTTTACCGTAACATTCCTCATTGACTTTCCTCCAGTGCATCTTTTAAACTGATCTTCTTACTGTACAGGGCAGAACCGAGCACAGCACCGTACGCCCCGGCATCCCGTAAACCTGCAACATCCGATCGGGCAGATACTCCGCCCGCAACAACCACCGGGATTTTCACGCTCCTGATCAGGCGCTTCACCGGCTCAAATATGACTCCCTGCTGCAATCCTTCAACATCAACGTTGGTATAGAGCAGGGAGCCGGCACCCGTTTCCTCAAACCGTTTTGCCCAGTCAAGGTAGTTTCCTGCGGTCTCCTGCCATCCATGCACCGCAATCTGACCGCCTTTTGCATCAACACCTGCCATCACCCGATCGCTCCCGTACTCATCGGCAAGGATCCGTATACTCTCCGGTTTCTCAGTGGCAAGCGTTGAGATGATGATCCGGGCAACCCCAGTCCCTAACCAGTTACCGGCATCTTCGATTGACCGTATACCCCCACCTAATTCGATTTCAACGCCGGTCTTGCGGATCAAATCAACAATTAGGTCTGCATTTTTTGCACAATTGCCAAATGCCCCGTCAAGGTTTACCACGTGGAGGGCATCTGCTCCTTCATCAAGCCACCGGGTAGCACAGGTTAACGGATCACCAAACTCAGTTGCACTTTCACGTTTACCCTGTACCAGCTGGACACATCGCCCTCCAAGAATATCAACAGCAGGAAAAATGCGCATAAGGCTCAGCGGATCATCCGTTGGATCGCCATCACAAGAATATCCTTTGCACCTGCACGTTTAAGGGCGTTTATCAGGGAATAGACCCGTTCCTCGTTCACGACAGCGTGCACGGCGACAAGGTTTTCAGTCGATGCAACATCCATGACCGTTGGCCCGGAGAGCCCGGGCAGTACCCGTTTTACCGCTTCAAGGGATGAGCGCTTCACGTTCATCATCAGGTAGCATTGCCCTCGAGCCCGTATGACACTCTCCAAAGCCA
>WSSedA1B3DRAFT_1000041_pt1 | contig 33900 bp, 42 predicted proteins | sample WetSurSiteA1Bulk_FD_9468 | JGI IMG/M metagenome (IMG submission 9468)
GGTTGTTTCCCATTGCCAGAATGACCATTTTTTATCAGTTCTATACTTTCACAAGACCAACATCGGTAGATTATTTTTGCTTCTATCATGATAGAAATTATCTGCTATCACTACAAATTTAGCCATTACCTAATAGGTAACAAAAGCGATGATTGGACTAGCCACAGAAGTGATTAGCTCAGATGATGGGCTTGCTAGACACCGAACAGCAATGACTGGAAAAACTAATTGAAGAACATGTTAACAGACATCAAAAGTTAAAAGAAACAAAGCCTTATTAGAAAGCATCCCCCGCAGTAGGCAAGGCATTGGCTTTGCCACTCGAATGCTCATGGTGATAAGAAGTCGTCAGTTTGACGATGCTCATCAATGTACGGCGCACTTTGGCAGAGTCGTGATGGCGTAGAATATGTTAAAGCCATGCGCCAAATTAAGACTAGTTTGGTGGCTGAATAGTTTTTGTGAGTGCACCTCGGAAAATTGGACATCAAGTACCCAGTGCTGAGAGTTTTGTATTGCCCAATGAGAAGAGTTACCTCGGAAAATGATATAGCTAGTGTCTTATTCATGCTGTACAGGCACTAAGCCAAACACAGTGTTCGTAATTGAAAGATGCTATCAGCTATTAATGATGATTACTATCATTAATCTTCCCCTCATTAACTTTTAGCATAGCGCGATTGTCTAGTCTACAGTAATCGCCACCATGCGGACTAGCTGGACTGTCTAGCAATCGAATTCACACATATAAAAAAAGCCAGATAAACTGGCTTTTTTATTCAACTTGCTTTTTAAGCTTATTCCGCGCTTGCTTCAGGTCTATCAACTAGCTCAACATACGCCATTGGCGCGTCGTCACCAGTTCTAAAACCACACTTCATAATACGCAAATAGCCGCCTGCTCTATTTTTGTAACGTGGACCCAGCTCATTGAACAGTTTAGTGACAACTTCACGGTCACGCAGTCTAGCAAACGCTAAACGTCTTTTAGCCACATTATCTTCTTTTGATAAAGTGATTAACGGCTCAGCAAAGCTTCTTAATTCTTTAGCTTTTGGTAAAGTCGTTCTAATAAGTTCATGTTTAAACAATGAACTTGCCATGTTACTGAATAGAGCCTTACGGTGGCTGCTATTCATGTTAAATTTTCTACCAGATTTACGATGTCTCATTGTCAAAAGACCTAATGTTAGTGTGATGCTGTGTGAGTTTGATCTGCAAGGTTTTCAGGCGGCCAGTTTTCCAAGCGCATACCCAGTGATAAACCTTTTAAAGCAAGAATGTCTTTTATTTCTGTTAACGATTTTTTGCCAAGATTAGGTGTTTTCAACAACTCAACTTCAGTGCGTTGAATTAAATCACCAATATAGAAAATATTCTCGGCTTTTAAGCAATTAGCAGAACGTACCGTCAATTCAAGATCATCAACGGGGCGAAGTAAAACAGGTTCAAATACCTCTTCAACTTCCACTTTTTCATCTTCAAGCTGATCATTGACTTTTTCGAAATCGACAAAAACAGATAGCTGATCGTGAAGTATGGTTGCGGCAAGTTTAATCGTTGCTTCTGGATCAATTGTTCCGTTTGTTTCCAGTTCAATAATCAGCTTGTCTAAGTTAGTACGCTGTTCAACACGAGTGCTTTCAACTTGATAGGCTACTTTCATCACAGGACTATATGAAGCATCTAATTGTAGCGCACCGACCGCCAAGCTGTGTTCTGCATTAGCTTTACGAACGCTTACTGGCTCATAGCCTCTACCACGACGCACTCTGATTTTCATATTCAATACACCAGCTTGAGTCAAATTAGCAATGACCAAGTCGGGATTAACTATTTCAACATCATGCGGCAAAGTAATATCGCCTGCTGTAACACAACCAGCACCATTCTTACTAAGTGTCAGCTCAACTTCATCTTTTGAATGAAGGATAACAGCTAATTTTTTAAGGTTCAGTAAAATGTCAATTACATCTTCCTGAACACCTTCTATGGTTGTGTACTCATGAAGTACGCCTTCAATTTCCACATCTGTCACTGCACAGCCTGGAATAGTAGACAACAACACGCGCCTCAACGCATTACCCAGAGAATGACCAAAACCGCGCTCTAGCGGCTCAATCACAATCCTAGAATGATTAGGTGTCTTGCTTACGACCTCAACTAATCGAGGCTTTAATAAGCCAGAAATAGAATTCTGCATTTATGTCCCTCGAAACTTCGATTATTTAGAATAAAGCTCTACAACTAGCTGTTCATTAATGTCACTACCTAAATCAACACGATCAGGTAAGGAGGTAAATGTACCAGACATTGCTTTTGCATCAACATCAACCCAAGTAGGGAAACCATATTGTTCAGTCACTGCTAACGCATCAATAATTCTTTGTTGTTTTTTAGCTTTTTCTCTAATAGACAACACGTCACCAGCTGAAACCTGATAAGAAGGTACGTTAATTAATGCACCATTTACTTGAATAGATTTATGACAAACCAATTGACGTGCTTCAGCTCTAGTACAAGCAAAACCCATACGATAGACTACGTTATCTAACCTTGACTCCAGAAGATTTAACAAGTTTTCACCTGTTGCACCTTTTTTCATATCAGCGGATTTATAGTAGTTTCTAAATTGTTTTTCTAAAATTCCGTAAATTCTGCGTAACCGCTGCTTTGCTCTTAACTGTGTTGCATAGTCAGAATTTCTAGCACGTTTTGTACCATGCTGACCAGGTCTCTGATCTAATTTACATTTACCTTCTAAAGACTTGCCTCTGCTTTTTAAAAACAGGTCAGTCCCTTCTCTTCGACTTAATTTACAGGTAGGTCCAAGATATCTTGCCATGATACTACTCCAGATGTCTAAACGCGGCGTTTCTTAGGTGGGCGGCAACCATTGTGAGGAATGGGAGTCACGTCAACGATGTTGTTAATTTTAAATCCTAAGTTATTCAAAGAACGCACAGCGGATTCACGACCAGGACCTGGTCCTTTAATCATAACATCCAGATTTTTCATGCCGAATTCTTGTGCAACAATGCCTGCTTTTTCAGCAGCAACCTGTGCAGCAAATGGCGTACTTTTTCTGGAGCCGCGAAAACCTGAGCCACCTGATGTTGCCCAAGACAGAGCATTACCTTTTCTATCGGTAATCGTTATGATAGTGTTATTGAAAGAAGCGTGAACATGCACGATACCGTCGGCAACTTCTTTTTTAATACGTTTTCTAGCGCGATTGGGACTAGCCATTACTGTTATCTCTTAAAGGAATATCTTATTTTCTAATCGGTTTACGTGGACCTTTTCGAGTACGAGCATTAGTTCTCGTTCTCTGTCCTCTCAAAGGCAAACCTCGACGATGTCTTATTCCGCGATAGCAACCTAAGTCCATCAAACGCTTAATATTCATAGAAACTTCACGGCGCAGATCACCTTCCACGGTCATCTTTGAAACCACACTACGAATAGCTTCCAGTTGCTCTTCAGTCAGTTCTTTTATTTTTATGGAAGGTATAATACCCACCTCAACGCAAATTTCACTTGCTGTTTGACGACCTATGCCATAAATTGCAGTCAAAGCTATCACTGCATGTTTATGATCTGGTACATTTATCCCGGCAATACGTGCCATCCAGATACTCCCCTGAGTAGTATTCTAAAGTTAAGTACCAAATTATAGCATTACACTAATCATGGCACAACAAATTCTAGCCTTGTCGTTGTTTATGTCTTCCGTCAACACAGATAACTCTAACAACGCCATTTCTTTTTACAATTTTACAATTTCTACAAATTGTTTTAACCGAAGCACGAACCTTCACAGCTAACTCCTAAATTATTTTTTCAGATTGGCTTTTTTCATTAAGCCTTCATATTGCTGAGACATAACATGGGTTTGCATTTGTGAGATAAAATCCATGACGACTACGACAATAATCAATAATGATGTTCCTCCAAAATAGAACGGAACATTCCAATATACTATTAAAAATTCGGGCAATAAACAAACCAAGGTAATATAGAAAGCACCGATTAAAGTTAATCGCGTCATCACTTTGTCTATATACGCACTGGTCTGAATACCAGGTCTAATACCTGGTAAAAACGCACCTGATTTTTTCAAATTTTCAGCAGTTTCTTTTGAATTAAATACCAGTGCAGTGTAGAAAAAACAAAAGAATATTATAGCAGTTGCATAAAACATCACATAAACAGGCTGCCCAGGTGACAACATAGTTGCAACATCTTGAAGCCAAGAAAAACCTTCACTATTGCCAAACCAACCCGCTATAGTCGCTGGAAACAAAATGATACTTGACGCAAAAATAGGTGGTATAACGCCCGCCATATTAAGCTTTAACGGCAAAAAACTACTCTGTCCAGCATATAACTTGCGACCTTGTTGTCTTTTTGGATAATTGATGAGTATTCTTCTTTGACCTCTTTCCACAAAGACAACTAACGCAGTAACGGAAATAGACAACAGAAATAACAGAATGATAAATCCACCGTTCATCTCACCTGTTCTTGCTAATTCTAATGTGCCTCCCACTGCCTTAGGTAAACCAGAAACAATACCAGCAAAGATGATCATCGAAATACCATTACCAATGCCGCGTTCGGTCACCTGCTCACCTAGCCACATCAGGAATATAGTACCTGTAACCAATGTAATGGTCGTTATGATAATAAACCCTATTCCTGGATTCAAAACTACCGAAAGCCCACCAGCAGTTTGATTTTGTAAAGCAACAGAAATACCTATAGCCTGAAACATTGCTAAAACAACAGTACCATAACGAGTGTACTGAGAAATTTTACGCCGTCCCGACTCCCCTTCTTTCTTCATCTGCTCCATTGTCGGTATCACAACAGTCATTAACTGCATAATAATAGATGCAGAAATATAAGGCATGATACCAAGAGCAAATAAGCTTAAGCGCATCAAAGCACCACCCGAAAACATGTTAAACATATCTAAGATGGAACCGCTTTGCTGTTCAAACATAACCGCGAGTGCTTTAGGATCAACCCCTGGAACAGGAATATGAGCACCAACTCGGTAAACAAAAAAAGCACCCAAAACGAAAAGCAGTCGTGCCTTTAGTTCTGAAGAACCGCCGACTTTGTTAGCCATCTGAGCTCTTGAAGTATTCACTTATGCCTCTACTTTTCCGCCAGCAGCTTCGATAGATTCTTTAGCCCCAACAGTCACTTTAACACCTTTAAGTGTAACTGCTTTACTAACTTCACCTGACTTGATAACTTTTGCTGTTTTAGTGAAGACTGGAACAATATTTTCAGCAATTAAAACTTTTAGATCAATTACTTCAGCAACTAAATTATTCAGCTCACTTAGACGAACTTCCGCCGAATACATACTTTTTTGTGAAGTAAAACCAATTTTAGGTAATCTACGTTGTAAAGGCATTTGACCGCCTTCAAAACCGACTTTGTGAAAGCCACCACTACGCGCTTTTTGACCCTTGTGACCTCTGCCACAAGTTTTGCCGAGTGTACAACCAATACCGCGTCCTACGCGCTTAGATTTTTTGCGAGACCCTTGACTTGCTTGGATGGTATTTAAAAACATTATACTTCCTCGACTTTTAGCATGTATGATATTTTATTAATCATACCTCTGTTTTCAGCAGTATTGAGTACTTCAACTGTTTGGTTGATTTTTCGTAGCCCCAAGCCTTTCAAGCAGGCTTGATGACGTGGTAAACGTCCAAACTTACTTTTTGTCATCGTAACACTTAATTTACCAGCCATTGTCACTACCCAATAATCTGTTCAACTGATAAGCCGCGTTTTGCAGCTATCTGGTTAGCATTGTGCATTCCAGTCAATCCATTAATGGTTGCTCTCACAACATTAATAGGATTGTTAGTACCAATACATTTTGCTAAGACGTTATGCACACCAACAACTTCAAATACTGCTCTCATTGCACCACCAGCAATGATACCTGTACCTTCAGAAGCAGGCTGCATATAGACTTTCGCTGCACCTGTGGTATTCATAATAGGATATTGCAAAGTATCGCCTTTTAAAGATACTTTACGCATATTTTTACGCGCTTGTTCTAAAGACTTTTGAATAGCAATAGGCACTTCGCGTGCTTTACTAACACCATAGCCAACACGACCTTCGCCATCGCCTACTACGGTTAACGCAGTAAAGCCGAACACTCTACCACCTTTTACCACTTTTGCTACGCGTCTTACATTAACCAATTTTTCTTGCAAACCGTCAGTACTACCTTGAGCGGGTGCTGTAGCCATTTTATTCTCCTAAAATTTCAAACCAGCTTCACGCGCAGCATCAGCTAATGCTTTAACGCGACCGTGGTATTTAAAGCCTGAACGATCGAAGGCAACTTCTGTTACACCAGCAGCTATTGCTTTTTGAGCAATCCACTTACCTACTTCAGTTGCAGCAGCGATATTGTTAGTGTTTTTCAAGGCTGCTTTAACTTCTGCTTGCGTAGTTGATGCGCTTGCTAACGTTGTGGTGCCATCACTACTAATCACTTGAGCATAAATATGCTGTGATGTTTTGTGAATTGACAACCGTGTTGCGCCTAATTTTTTAATTTGGCTACGCAATTTCAATGCGCGCTTCATACGAGATTGTTTCTTATCCATCACGCTACCTTACTTTTTCTTAGCTTCTTTTCTTGCAACATGCTCTTCAGCATATCTCACACCTTTACCTTTATAAGGTTCGGGTGGACGGTATGCCCTGATTTTTGCAGCAACCTGCCCTACTTGCTGCTTGTCACTTCCTTTGACAACTATTTCAGTTTGAGTTGGTGTTTCAACCGAAACACCCACTGGCACTTCAAAGTCAACTGGATGAGAAAAACCCAACGATAAACTAAGAATATTATCTTTCGCCTGCGCTCTATAGCCAACACCAATTAGCGTTAGTTTTCTCTCAAATCCAGCAGAAACACCAGTCACCATGTTGCTGATGATTGCTCTAGCAGTACCTGCTTGAGCTGTAGCATTTTTATCATCTCTATTCCACTGCATAGAAATTACGTTGTCAGCAATTTCTACACTAATAGCAGGATTAAAATCAAACGATAACTGACCTTTACTGCCTTTTACGGTCATATTGTTACCCTCTAGCTTTATATCCACTCCACTGGGGATAGTTACTGGGGCCTTAGCAATTCTTGACATAAATCTAGCCTACGTTAACAAACAGTACAAATAACTTCGCCGCCGTGTCCAATGGCACGAGCAGCCCTATCAGTCATTACACCATTTGATGTTGATACAATAGCAATCCCTAAGCCACCAAGCACTTTTGGTAATTCGTCTTTAGATTTATAAATACGCAAACCAGGTCTACTAATTCTTTTTATGCTCTCGATTACAGGCGCACCTTTATAATACTTTAACTCAATAGTCATTTCAGTATGACTACCTGTTGTTTCAGTAGTGAAACCTGTAATATAACCTTCATCTTTGAGGACCTGAGCAATTGATACTTTCAATTTCGACGAGGGTTGCTTAATGCTTTTTTTACCAGCAGATTGACCGTTTCTAATACGAGTCAGCATATCTGCTACTGGGTCTGTCATACTCATTATTCTAATTCTCCGACCGTTACCAACTTGCTTTGACTACGCCAGGTACGTCACCGCGCATAGTTGCTTCTCTTAGTTTGTTGCGACTAAGACCAAATTTACGGTAATATCCATGTGGACGACCCGTTAAATTACAACGATTGCGTACGCGTGTTACGCTGGAGTCTCTTGGCAATTTTTGCAGTTGTAACTGAGCAGCTTCTTTATCTTCAAACGATGTATTTGGATCTCTGATAGTTTCTTTCAAAGATTTACGTTTAACATCAAATTTCTTTACTAATTTCTTGCGCTTATCTTCACGCGCAATCATTGATTTTTTTGCCATGTCAAAACGCCCTTAGTGCTTAAATGGAAAGTTAAACAACTTTAACAACGCCAAACCTTCTTCGTTATTTTGAGCTGTTGTGGTAATAGTAATATCCATACCGCGTAAAGTATCAATTTTATCATAATCAATTTCAGGAAATATGATTTGCTCTTTAACGCCCATTGAATAATTACCACGTCCATCAAAACTTTTGGGACTCAAGCCTCTAAAATCGCGAATACGCGGAATAGAAATACTAATTAAACGATCCAAAAATTCGTACATTCTATCGCTACGCAAAGTTACTTTGCAGCCGATAGGCATATCATCACGAATCTTAAATCCAGCAATAGATTTTCTTGCTAAGGTAATAACGGGCTTTTGACCTGAAATTTTTTCCATGTCACTAACTGCCGCCTGTAAAACTTTTTTGTCAGCAACTGCACCGCCTACACCCATATTAAGTGTTATTTTAGTAATGCGAGGTGCTTGCATCACAGACTTGTAGCCGAACTGTTCGACTAAAGCTGGAAGAATGGTTTCTTTATATACGGATTCTAATCTAGCCATGATTCACCTTACGCATCAACAACTTCATTTGTTGACTTAAAATATCTGACTTTTTTTCCGTCTTCCAGAAATTTAAAGCCGACACGATCTGCTTTTTTTGTTACAGGATTATATAAACCTATATTGGAAATATTAATCGGCATATCTTTGACGATAATTCCACCTGAAACACCTGCATTAGGGTTTGGTTTTTGGTTCTTTTTAACTTGATTGATGCCTTCGACTAATACTTTGTTATCTTTCAAAATCTTAGCCACTCTTCCGCTCTTGCCTTTATCTTTGCCAGTGCGAACAATAACATCATCGCCTTTTCTAATTTTCTGCATATTAAAACCCCAACTTATAGTACTTCAGGAGCTAAAGAGATAATTTTCATAAATTTCTCCCCTCTTAACTCACGCGTCACAGGTCCAAAAATACGCGTACCTAATGGCTGTAGATTGTTATTAAGAATAACGGCAGCATTACCATCAAAACGGATGACGGAGCCATCTGGTCTACGCACGCCCTTAGCGGTTCTTACAACCAAAGCGTTATAGACTTCACCTTTTTTTACTCTTCCACGAGGAATAGCATCTTTAATACTGACTTTGATGATGTCACCAATACCAGCATAGCGTCTATGCGAACCCCCTAATACTTTGATACACATGACCCTTTTGGCACCGCTGTTATCGGCGACGTCAAGGTTAGTTTGCATCTGAATCATGATTTATTCCTGTTATCTGTATATAAATAGCTGTTTGCTATTTGTTGGCACTTTCTAAAACTGAAACCAGTTTAAATGTTTTATGCTTAGACATTGGTCTGCATGAGGTAATAGCAACTACATCGCCTTCCTGACAAATATTTTGCTCATCGTGCGCCATCATTTTGGTCGAACGCTTAATGTATTTGCCATAAACTGGATGTTTTACTACCCGCTCAACTAAAACAGTAATGGTTTTATCCATTTTGTTGCTCACAACACGACCCGTGATTGTGCGCAATTTAGTTACATTTTCACTCATGATTTCGCGCTCGCCATTTCATTTAATATGGTTTGGATACGAGCCACATCGCGTCTGACCTTTTTTACTTGGTCTGGCTTAGACAGTTGACCTGTACCTTTTTGCATTTTAAGGTTAAATCGCTCACGCGATAAATCGAGCAAAAGTGCTCCTAATTCGTCTTTCGATTTTTGACGTAATTCACTTGCTTTCATTACATTATTGTCCGAACGGTAAAAAGTGTTTTCAAAGGCAGCTTAGCCGCAGCCAATGTAAATGCCTCGCGTGCCAATTCTTCAGAAACACCCTGTATTTCATACAACATAGTTCCTGGTCTGATTTGAGCAACCCAGTATTCTACACTACCTTTTCCTTTTCCCATACGAACTTCTAAAGGTTTTTTCGTAATTGGCTTATCTGGAAAAATTCTAATCCAAATTTTACCGCCACGTTTAACATGACGGGTGATTGTTCTACGAGCCGATTCTATCTGACGAGCAGTCAACCTGCCGCGACTAACAGACTTAAGACCATATTCACCAAAGCTAACTGATGAACCACGAACAGCAGTACCGTTATTTCTGCCTTTATGTTGTTTACGGAATTTAGTTCTTTTTGGTTGAAGCATCTCTTTATCCCTTCAACTATTTTTTAGGTTCAGAATTAATAGATGCAATATGCGCATCCATATCAAACACTTCACCTTTGAATATCCACACTTTAATGCCGATAATTCCATAGGTAGTATTAGCTTCTGCGGTTGCGTAATCAATGTCAGCTCTTAAAGTATGCAAAGGCACACGACCTTCTCTATACCATTCGCTACGCGCAATCTCAGCACCGTTCAAGCGACCACCAACATTAATTTTAATACCTTCGGCGCCTAAACGCATAGTGTTAGTCACGGCGCGTTTCATCGCACGACGGTACATAATACGTTTCTCAAGCTGTTGAGCAACACCTTCAGCAACTAACTGCGCATCTAATTCAGGTTTTCTGATTTCTTCAACATTCAACTGAACAGGAATACCTATCATTTTAGATATTTCTTGTTTCAGTACGTCAATGTCCTCACCTTTTTTACCGATTACAATACCAGGTCTAGCAGTATGAATAGTGATGTGTGCATTGTTCGCAGGGCGATTAATTTGAATTCGACTAACTGATGCGTGAGCCAATTTTTTCTTGATAAACTCTCTAACAGTTAAATCTTGGTGCAGGAATACTGAATAATCCTGACTATTTGCGTACCATCTTGAATTCCAATCCTTGACGATACCAAGGCGTATGCCTATTGGATGTACCTTCTGACCCATTTTATGCCCCTACTCTATTTCTGCGACTTTAATTGTGATATGACAAGTTCTTTTCAAGATGTGGTTCGCACGTCCTTTAGCTCTTGCCTTGAATCTTTTCATCGTCGCCCCTTCATTGACATAAACGGTAGACACTCTTAGTTCATCAATATCCGCACTTTCGTTATGCTCTGCATTAGCTATAGCGGATTCCAAAACTTTTTTAAAAATAGCCGCCGCTTTTTTAGAACTGAATTTTAAAATATTCAGTGCTTTGTCTACAGGCAGACCACGAATTTGATCACCAACTAAACGTGCTTTTTGTGCAGATAGTGGAGCATTATTTAATTTTGCTGAAATTTCCATCACACCTACCTAGATTTCTTATCAGCCACATGGCCTTTATATGTACGAGTGGGTGCAAACTCACCTAATTTATGCCCGACCATATTCTCTGAAATGAGAACCGGAATGTGCAGCCGCCCATTATGGATTGCAATAGTTAAGCCCAGCATATCTGGAATAATCATTGATCGTCTTGACCATGTTTTAATCGGTTTCCGATTATTGCTACCTACAGCATCTTCAACTTTTTTTAGAAGATGATGATCAATAAAAGGACCTTTTTTAATTGAACGCGGCACGCTAATTCCTCTCTATTTCTGCTTACGACGTCTGATAATCATATTATCAGTACGTTTGTTTTTTCTTGTTTTATAGCCTTTGGTCGGCATACCCCAAGGAGATACGGGATGTCTACCACCAGAGGTCCGCCCTTCACCACCACCATGTGGATGGTCAACTGGGTTCATGACCACACCGCGAACAGTCGGTCTAACGCCTCGCCATCTTGTTGCACCAGCTTTTCCAAGCGAAGCCAAGTTATGTTCTGAGTTTGATACCTCACCAATAACAGCGTGGCAATCTGCCATTACTTTACGCATTTCACCAGAACGCATTCTGATGGTTGCATGCGCACCATCTTTAGCTACTAACTGTACAGATGTACCTGCACTTCTAGCAATTTGCGCACCTTTGCCTGGCTTTAATTCCACGCAATGAACTGTTGTACCCATAGGAATATTTCTCAATGGCATACAGTTACCTGGCTTAACAGGCACAGTTTCCGAAGAAATGATTTCTTGACCAACAGAAAGACCTTTTGGAGCAATAATATATTTACGCTCACCGTCTTTAAATAAAATCAACGCAATATTTGCTGTTCTATTTGGATCGTATTCTAAGCGTTCAACAACAGCTGGAATATCTGTTTTATTCCGTTTAAAATCAATAATACGGTAGTGTTGCTTATGACCACCACCGACATGACGTGTTGTGATACGCCCCTGATTATTACGACCACCACTTTTGCTCTTTTTAGCGAGCAAAGGAGCATAAGGCTTGCCTTTATGCAACTCATCATTTTTGATGCGTATTACAAACCGTGATCCTGGTGACGTTGGTTTTGACTTTACAATCGCCATGCTTTCTACCGTTTCCTATTGATCTTTAACTTTAACTAAAATTAAGCAGCAGAGAATTCTATGTCATGACCTGACTTAAGTTTTACATAAGCCTTTTTCCAATCAGATCGTTGACCTAATGACTTACCAAACCTTTTCTGTTTGCCTTTAACGTTTAAAACTCGAACCGAATCAACTTCAACGCTAAACATTATTTCTACTGCGTTTTTAACTTGTTTTTTAGTCGCTTGTTTTTGCACTTTAAAAACAAATTGTTTATCTTTTTCAGCGGCAATTGTACTTTTCTCAGAGATAATTGGTGATTCAAGTACACTCGCCAATTGATAGTGATTTATACTCATGCTAAGCGTTCCTCTAATTGTTTCAATGCTGCTGGCGTAGCAATTACTTTATCAGCCGCAACCAATAATACTGGACTTAAATTAGCAGCTTCAATTACTTCTACATAAGGTATGTTTCTTGATGCCAAAGCTAAATTCACATCCACACTATCAACAACAATCAATATGCGTTTAGCATCAATCGTTTTCAATTTTGCGTTCAATTCTTTTGTTTTGACAGTAGCAGGAATAATATCGCTACTAACCACTAAACGCTCTTGTCTCAATAACTCAGACAAAATTGAACGTATACCAACACGAAACATTTTTTTGTTTAGCTTCTGCTCGTAATTTCTAGGTCTTGCAGCAAAAGCAACACCACCTGTCCGCCAAACTGGGCTACGAGTTGTTCCCGCTCTTGCACGACCAGTACCTTTTTGTCGCCAAGGTTTCGCACCGCCACCACTTACATCAGAACGGGTTTTTTGTGCTTTAGTTCCAGCACGCGCCCCAGCCATATAGCGAACAACTAATTGGTGGATTAATGTTTCATTGTAAGACTGACCAAAAACAGTTTCGGCAACCTCAACTATTCCAGCAGTATCTTGTTTATTTAAAGCAGGTATTTGCAAACCCATAGCTTAACCTTTATTCCGCATTTTCATCGCGGGAGTAATGATTACATCACCGCCTTTGGCTCCAGGCACCGCGCCTTTCACTAAAATTAAATTTCTTTCAGTATCAATAGCATGAATAGTCAAATTCTGAATGGTTACTTTTTCTGCACCCATATGACCTTCCATCTTCTTGCCTTTAAAAACGCGTCCAGGCGTTTGATTCATACCAATAGAACCCAATACTCTATGTGAACGTGAGTTACCATGAGTAGCATCTTGCATACTAAAGTTGTGACGTTTTATGCCACCAGCGAAACCTTTACCAATACTTTTACCCTGAACATCAACTACTTGACCTACAGAGAAAATATCTAGTGGCAATGGGGAACCAGCAGATAAATCAGTGCCTTCGCCATCTTCGAGTCTGAACTCCCAAAGACCACGCCCAGCTGTCACATTAGCCGCTGCATAGTGACCTGCCATTGCTTTATTGACTCTTGAAGATTTTTTATCGCCCGCAGCTACCTGAATCGAACGATAACCATCAACCTCAATACTTTTAACCTGAGTAACTCTATTTGAGTCAATCTGGAGAACAGTTACAGGCACTGACGTTCCATCTTCACAAAAAACTCTGGTCATACCACATTTACGACCAATAAGACCTATTGACATCTGCCAATCCCTCTACTTTTAATTCAACTTTATTTGAACATCAACGCCCGCCGCAAGATCAAGCTTCATCAGCGCATCTACGGTTTTTTCAGTCGGTTCGACAATATCCAATAATCGTTTGTATGTTCTCAATTCATACTGATCTCTCGCATCTTTATTAACATGCGGAGAAATCAAAATCGTAAAACGTTCTTTTTTAGTAGGCAAGGGAATGGGACCTTTAACTTGCGCCCCAGTTCTTCTTGCTGTTTCTACTATCTCACCAGCCGATTGATCAATCAATTTATGATCAAATGATTTCAACCGAATTCTGATAGTTTGATTAGCCATACTTATTACTCAATGATTGACGCAACAACACCCGCACCAACTGTACGACCGCCTTCACGAATTGCAAAACGCAGATTTTCTTCCATAGCAATAGAAGAAATCAGCTTAACTTTGACAGAAATGTTATCGCCAGGCATTACCATCTCTACGCCTTCTGGCAATTCAACTGCACCAGTTACGTCAGTCGTTCTAAAATAAAACTGTGGACGATAACCTTGGAAGAAAGGTGTGTGACGACCGCCTTCATCTTTTGACAAGATATAAATTTCGGCATTGAAATAAGAGTGTGGCTTGATAGTGTTTTTGTGAGCTAGTACTTGACCACGTTCAACGTCATCTCTTTTAGTTCCTCTCAACAACAAACCAACGTTATCACCTGCTTCACCTTGATCCAATAATTTACGGAACATCTCAACGCCAGTAACAGTTGTGGTTACTGTTGGTCTTATACCAACAATCTCAACTTCTTGACCAACTTTAATAATACCACGTTCAATACGACCCGTCACCACTGTACCACGACCTGAAATCGAGAATACATCTTCAACTGGCATCAAGAATGCACCATCTACAGCTCTTTCTGGCAGTGGGATGTATTCGTCTAAAGCTTTAACTAATGCAACAACTGATGGTTCGCCAATTGGGCTTTGATCACCTTGTAAAGCTAACAATGCAGAACCTTTGATGATAGGAGTATCATCACCTGGGAATTCATACATATCCAGCAATTCTCTGATTTCCATTTCAACCAACTCAATTAACTCTTCGTCATCAACCATATCGGCTTTATTCAAGAATACGACGATGTAAGGAACACCAACTTGTCTTGATAACAAAATGTGTTCTCTAGTCTGTGGCATAGGACCATCAGCAGCTGAACAAACTAAAATCGCGCCGTCCATTTGCGCCGCACCAGTAATCATGTTCTTTACATAATCAGCATGACCTGGGCAGTCAACGTGTGCATAGTGACGTGCATCTGATTCATATTCAACATGTGATGTTGCAATAGTGATACCACGTGCTCTTTCTTCAGGTGCATTATCAATTTGATCGAATGCTTTAACAGCACCACCGTGTAATTTCGCCATTACAGTTGTCAAAGCAGCTGTTAATGTTGTTTTACCATGGTCAACGTGACCGATTGTGCCTACGTTGACATGAGGCTTATTGCGTGAAAATTTTTCTTTGGCCATGAGTTAATACCTTGTGTTATTCAATTTTATGAAGATTTTTTAATGATTGCTTCTGCTATATGTGCAGGAGTTTCATTGTATTTTTCAAACTGCATACTGTATGTAGCCCGCCCCTGAGTTGCTGAGCGCAAATCAGTTGCATAACCAAACATTTCCGCCAACGGCACTTCGCAGCTAACTATTTTACCTGATGGTGTATCATCCATACCATGAATGATACCACGTCGCCTGTTAATATCACCGACAACATCACCCATATATTCTTCAGGTGTAGAGACTTCGACTTTCATTATCGGTTCAAGCAACACTGGACTTGCTTTTCTTGCACCTTCTCTAAAGCACATAGAACCTGCAATTTTGAAAGCCATTTCATTCGAATCGACATCGTGATACGAACCGTCAAATAAAGACACTTTTACATCCAAAACAGGGTAGCCTGCAAGAACACCACTTTTTAGCTGTTCCTGAACTCCCTTATCCACTGCTGGTACATATTCCTTTGGAACAACTCCGCCAACAATTTCATTAACAAACTCGTAACCAGTACCCGCTTCCTTGGGTTCGATTCTCAACCAAACATGACCGTATTGCCCACGACCGCCTGATTGCTTAATGAACTTACCCTCTTGTTCGACTGCACTACGAATTGTTTCTCTGTAGGCTACTTGCGGCGCACCCACATTAGCCTCAACATTAAATTCTCTTTTCATGCGATCAATAATAATTTCAAGATGCAGCTCGCCCATTCCAGAAATAATTATTTGACCAGATTCTTCATCCGTATGTACACGGAACGAAGGATCTTCTTGTGCCAATTTACCTAAAGCACCCCCCATTTTTTCCTGATCAGCTTTTGTTTTCGGCTCTACTGCTACAGAAATAACAGGATCTGGGAATTCCATACGTTCAAGAACAATAACGTCTTTAGAATCGCACAGCGTATCACCCGTACTAGTATCCTTAAGACCAACCGCTGCAGCGATATCCCCAGCGCAAACTGACTTAACTTCTTCCCTACTATTCGCGTGCATCTGAACAATACGACCAACGCGCTCTCTTTTCATTTTGACAGAGTTATAAACACTATCACCAGAATTAAGTATGCCAGAATATACTCTAAAAAAAGTCAATGTACCAAAAGGATCAGAAACAATCTTAAACGCTAATGCCGAAAAAGGCTCATTATCGCTTGCAATTCGATGCGCTTCCATCACGCCATCTTCCAGCAAACCTGAAATAGCTTTAACATCAGTAGGTGCTGGCATATATTCAATAACAGCATCTAGCATCGCTTGAACACCCTTGTTCTTAAAGGCAGAACCACAAAATGCAGGAACTATTCGACCTGCTATGGTTTGAGTGCGTATACCTTGCTTTATTTCTTCATTAGTCAAAACACCTTCTTCAAGGTATTTTTCCATAAACTCTTCACTAGCTTCCGCAGCTGCCTCAACAATAAGCTCTCGCCATGCTTCACAAGATTTTTGCATAACAACTGGAATTTCCTTTTCCTGAAAAGTCATACCCATATTGGATTCATCCCAATAGATAGCTTTCATTTTGATGAGATCAACAACGCCTTCAAAATTATCTTCAGCACCAATAGGCAGCTGCATAGGCACAGCGTTACTACCTAAACGCGTTTTAATTTGCTCAATAACTCTTAAGAAATCAGCACCAGAACGGTCCATTTTATTAACAAAAACCAATCTAGGCACATGATATTTATCAGCTTGTCGCCATACCGTTTCTGATTGCGGCTCAACCCCACCTACCGCACAAAAAACAGCACAAGCTCCATCTAATACACGCAATGAACGTTCTACTTCGATGGTAAAATCAACATGACCAGGTGTATCTATAATGTTAATACGATGCTGTGGAAACTGCTTCTCCATACCGCTCCAAAAGCAGGTGGTCGCAGCTGAAGTTATGGTAATACCTCTTTCCTGTTCTTGCTCCATCCAATCCATGATGGCTGCACCGTCATGTACCTCACCTATTTTATGAGATACACCTGTATAGTAGAGTACGCGTTCCGTTGTTGTGGTCTTACCTGCATCAATATGAGCCATGATGCCAATATTACGATAACGTTCTATAGGAGTTTTACGCACTGCTACTTACAGACTTATATATTAATTACCAACGGTAATGAGAGAATGCTTTGTTAGCTTCTGCCATTCTGTGAGTGTCTTCACGTTTCTTAGCCGCTGAACCTCTGCTTTCAAAAGCATCCAGCAACTCACCTGCTAATTTAGCAGACATATTTCTTTCGTTTCTTTTGCGTGACGCATCAATCAACCAGCGCATTGCTAAAGCCATGCGACGTGAAGGACGAACCTCAACAGGCACTTGATAAGTTGCACCACCTACACGACGAGACTTAACCTCGACTCTAGGCTGAACATTCTCTAGTGCTTTAGATAATACCTCTAATGGCTCATTATGCCCTTTGCTTTCGATTACATCCAAGGCACCATATACAATACCTTCAGCAACTGATTTTTTACCACTTTCCATGATCATATTCATAAACTTAGTCAACATTATGCTGCTAAATCTTGGATCAGGAATAATCTCTCTTTTTGTAGCGACTCTTCTTCTAGACATTTCTATAACCTACTATTTGCCTTTAGGGCGTTTTGTTCCATATTTAGAGCGACCACATTTTCTGTTGTTCACCCCTGAAGCATCCAAACTACCACGAACAACGTGATAACGAACACCTGGTAAGTCCTTTACACGACCGCCTCTTATCAGAACCACAGAGTGTTCTTGAAGATTATGACCTTCACCACCAATATAGCTACTAACTTCAGCACCGTTAGTCAACCTAACCCTAGCAACTTTACGCAAAGCTGAGTTTGGTTTTTTCGGCGTTGTTGTATAAACGCGCGTACAAACACCTCTACGCTGAGGACATGCTTCCAATGCTGGAACATTGCTCTTTTCAATTTTTTTAGCGCGCGGCTTACGAACCAATTGGTTGATCGTGGCCATATTTTATCTACTCCAGTTTACAAATTAATTGTCAGATAGTACTGAGCTGTGACATACACAAGCGATTACAGTATTTCAACCTAACCCAAAACCCTATAGCTTATGTGAGCTGGACATGTTACTGGTTAATCCGCCTTAGGTCAAGCTCATTTTTTTAATGAGCTATTTTCCAGCTCTTTTATCCATTCAACGCTAGCTTAAGTGCCTCTTCTACATCACCTGCGTCAACAACAGCAACATTCTCATTTTCAACCATTGGTTGTTGAGCAACTCTATTTTTTCTATGCTCGTGATAAGCCAAGCCCGTACCTGCTGGAATTAACCGACCCACAATGACATTCTCTTTTAAGCCTTGTAAGCTATCACTTAATCCGCGTACCGCTGCATCTGTTAACACGCGGGTGGTCTCTTGGAATGATGCCGCTGAGATAAACGATTCTGTTGCTAATGAAGCTTTAGTGATACCTAGCAGAATAGATTCATAGCTAGCAGGAATTTTTCCTTCCGCTTCCATTTTGTCATTTTCTACGCGCATTGCAGCACGTTCTACTTGATCTCCTTTTAAGAAACAAGTATCCCCCGACGCGGTAATTTCTACTTTTCTAAGCATTTGACGAATAATTGCTTCGATATGTTTATCGTTGATTTTTACACCTTGTAGTCGATAAACATCTTGAATTTCTTTCACCAGATAATTAGCAAGCTCTTCTATGCCACGCAATCTAAGAATATCATGCGGTGTTAATTCGCCTTCGGCAATGGTTTCACCTTTTTCCACATATTCACCTTCAAATACGGTGATATGTCGCCATTTAGGAATCAACGTTTCGACTTGTTCGCCTGCGGCATCGGTAATGATAACGCGCTGTTTACCTTTAGTTTCTTTACCAAAAGAAACCGTACCACTAGCTTCTGCCAGTATAGCGGGATCTTTGGTTTTTCTTGCCTCAAATAAATCCGCTACGCGTGGCAAACCACCTGTAATATCACGAGTTTTACTAGATTCTTGTGGAATTCTAGCCAGTACGTCACCGACTTTCACTTCGCCACCATCTTTGATACCCGCAATTGCGCCTGCAGGCAGGAAGTACTGCGCAGGTATTTCAGTACCTGGTAAATAGATAGTATTGCCATCACTATCGGTTAATTTCACCATAGGACGCAATTCTTTACCTGCACTACCGCGCTGTTTAGGGTCAGTAACAACCAGTGAACTTAAGCCTGTTACTTCATCAGATTGCTTTTGTACTGTCACACCATCAACAAAGTGAATCAGTTCTACTACCCCATCCACTTCGGTGATGACAGGATGAGTATGCGGATCCCAAGTAACAATAATGTCGCCTGCATTGATTCTACTGCCTTCCTGTACTGAAAGTACTGCGCCGTAAGGAATTTTATAACGTTCTCTTTCACGACCATAATCATCCACCACACCAACTTCGCCTGAACGAGATACAGCAACTAAGTTGCCTTCGCGGTTGGTTACTGATTTCAAATTATTCAAGCGCACAGTACCTGCGGATTTAACTTGAACATTACTAATTGCTGCTGAACGTGATGCCGCACCACCAATGTGGAAAGTACGCATGGTCAACTGTGTACCTGGTTCACCAATAGATTGGGCAGCAATAACACCGACCGCTTCACCAATATTCACCAAATGTCCACGACCTAAATCACGTCCGTAACATTTTGCACAAACACCATGACGGTTTTCACAAGTAATAATTGATCTTACGATGACTTGATCAATACTTTGTTCTTCAAGTACCCCTACCCAGTGTTCATCTAATAACGTACCAGCAGGGACAACTACTTTTTCACCTGAAGCATCCATGATGTCACCAACAGCAACGCGACCTAATACGCGTTCTGACAGTGGTTCAACCACGTCGCCACCCTCGATAATAGGTGTCATCACCAGACCGTTAGAGGTACCACAATCATCACCGATAATTACAAGGTCTTGTGCAACGTCAACTAAACGACGAGTTAAATAACCAGAGTTTGCAGTTTTCAATGCGGTATCGGCAAGACCTTTACGCGCACCGTGTGTCGAAATAAAGTATTGTAATACGTCCAAACCTTCGCGGAAGTTTGCGGTAATTGGTGTTTCGATAATCGAACCGTCTGGTTTCGCCATCAAACCCCGCATACCTGCTAACTGTCGAATCTGTGCCGCAGAACCCCGCGCTCCAGATTCTGCCATCATAAAGATAGAGTTAAACGATTTTTGTTTAACCGAATTGCCTTCGGCATCAGTGACAGATTCTTCACCGAGACCATCCATCATCACTTTAGCAACTCTATCATTAGCATGAGACCAAATATCGACGACTTTATTATAACGTTCACCGTCAGTCACTAAACCAGATGAATATTGACGTTGAATTTCGCTCACTTCGTCATCTGCTGATTTAATGATATTTACTTTTTCAGCAGGAATAGCCATGTCTTCGATACCGAAAGACACACCTGAGATAGTGGCATAACGGAAACCTAAATACATCAATTGGTCGGCAAGTACCACAGTATCTTTATTGCCTAAAAAGCGATAACTGTAATTAACCAAACGCGAAATATTCTTTTTGGTCATATCACAGTTGACTATGTCAAATGGCATACGCTCTGGCAGTATTTCCCAAATTAATGCACGTCCAACGGTGGTATGTACACGATGAGTTTTGTTTTCCAACTCGCCTTTTTCATTAACTACTTTTTCAGTGATGCGCAACTGAATTTTGGATTGCAGTTCTACTGTCTTAGCAAGTAAGGCTTTATGAATTTCTGCTACGCTGCCAAAAATACTACCATCACCTTTCGCGTTTATTTTTTCGCGGCTAATGTAATACAAACCTAATACCACGTCTTGCGACGGATTGATGACAGGCTCACCGTTAGCAGGCGATAAAATATTATTCGTCGCCATCATCAAAGTACGCGCTTCCAACTGTGCTTCAATGGACAGTGGAATATGTACCGCCATTTGGTCACCGTCAAAGTCAGCGTTGAACGCGCTACACACTAACGGATGCAATTGAATGGCTTTACCTTCAATTAAAGTCGGTTCAAAGGCTTGAATGCCTAATCTGTGTAAGGTTGGCGCACGGTTTAACAGAATTGGATGTTCACGAATAACTTCTTCGAGAATATCCCATACTTCCGCACCTTCTCTTTCCACCATTTTTTTAGCAGCTTTAATGGTTGTTGCTAAGCCGCGCAGTTGTAATTTGCTGAAAATAAATGGCTTAAATAACTCTAACGCCATTTTTTTCGGTAAACCGCATTGGTGTAACCGTAAAGTAGGACCTACCACGATAACCGAACGTCCTGAGTAATCAACACGTTTACCCAACAAGTTTTGACGGAAACGACCTTGTTTACCTTTAATCATGTCCGCTAATGATTTTAACGGTCTTCTGTTAGTTCCTGTAATCGCACGTCCTCGTCTGCCGTTATCTAGCAAGGCATCGACTGATTCTTGCAACATACGTTTTTCGTTACGCACAATAATATCAGGTGCATTCAGGTCTAACAGTCTGTTTAAACGGTTGTTTCTGTTAATAACACGGCGATACAAATCATTTAAGTCAGAAGTCGCAAACCGACCGCCATCCAAAGGTACTAATGGACGCAATTCGGGTGGTAAAACAGGTAATACTTTTAAAATCATCCATTCGGGACGATTTTTTGAACTCATCAAAGCATCCATCACTTTGAGGCGTTTGGCGTATTTTTTAATTTTAGTTTCTGAACTAGTTGAATTAATTTCTTCGCGAAGAATATCGACTTGTTCTTTTAAATCAATGCCTTTCAATAAGTCATAGATTGCTTCCGCGCCCATTTTGGCAACGAAATCATCACCATGCACTTCAACAGCATCAAGATATTCATCATCAGTCAGCAACTGCCCCTTATTTAAAGGTGTCATACCTGGGTCTAAAATAACGAAGGATTCAAAATACAACACGCGCTCAATCTCCCGCAATGTCATATCCAATAACAAAGCAATTCTGGAGGGTAGCGATTTTAAAAACCAGATATGAGCAACAGGACTGGCTAAATCAATATGTCCCATGCGTTCACGGCGTACTTTAGACAGCGTGACTTCCACACCGCACTTTTCACAGATTACACCGCGATGTTTTAATCGTTTATATTTTCCACACAGACATTCATAGTCACTGATAGGACCAAATATTTTGGCGCAGAACAGACCATCACGCTCAGGTTTGAAAGTACGATAGTTGATGGTTTCTGGCTTTTTTACTTCGCCATAAGACCATGACCGAATCATATCAGGAGATGCTAAGCCAATGCTTATGCCGTCAAAATCGTCAGCTCGACCTTGGCGTTTTAAGAAGTTCATTAAATCTTTCAAGAGCTTGTCCTCTTTAAATGGTTTCTGATGTGGTTCAGAATAGACTATTAGTTAAGCAATAATTCAAGATAAACCTTGAATTGCGACATCTCTATGTAGCAGAACAGCATTTTTAAAGCTCACTCCGCTCCAATCCAACAGTATTTTGTTTGTTATTTATTCGCGTAAGCCCACTTTTTCTTACAATAATCGCGTGTTCCGCAATGTACAAGCGTGGTGCTATTTATGCCATCGGTGGCATCTTTAGATTTAACGACCTTAGCGGTGTGAGAGCAAAGCATCTCGCAACCGCCAAGACAAACGCTATTAATCCCTTTCCAGCTCTATATTAACTGCCAATGAGCGGATTTCCTTGAGCAATACATTAAAGGATTCGGGCATACCCGCTTCCATTTTATGATTGCCATCCACGATGTTTTTATACATACGCGTTCTGCCTGTCACGTCATCGGATTTGACCGTCAACATTTCTTGCAGAGTATAAGCCGCACCATAAGCTTCTAACGCCCAGACCTCCATTTCTCCGAAACGTTGTCCACCGAATTGCGCTTTACCTCCTAACGGTTGCTGAGTAACTAGACTGTAAGGTCCTGTAGAGCGAGCGTGCATTTTGTCATCCACTAAATGGTTTAGCTTCAACATATACATATAGCCGACCGTGACTTCACGTTCAAAAGGTTCACCTGTTAAACCGTCAAATAACTGCACCTGACCATGTTCTGGCAAATCAGCCAGTCTTAACATGGTACGAATATCTTCTTCGCTGGCACCATCGAATACAGGTGTTGCCATTGGCACACCCGCAACTAGGTTAGCTGCCATCTCTAAGATTTCTTTATCGGTGAACGAATCTAAGTCTTCCTTACGACCGCTAGAATTGTAGATTTTGCCTAAATATTCACGAATAGCACTGATTTTTTCTAACTCAGCGTCATAACGTGCTTCAAGCATTTTACCGATTTTGATACCGAGACCTTTTGCTGCCCAACCAAGATGCGTTTCCAGTACCTGACCTACGTTCATCCGCGAAGGTACACCTAATGGATTTAACACGATGTCAACAGGATTACCGTCAGCGGTAAATGGCATATCTTCAATCGGTCTAATCATCGAGATAACACCTTTGTTACCATGACGACCCGCCATTTTATCACCTGGTTGAATGCGTCGTTTCACAGCTAAGTACACCTTAACCATTTTCAACACACCTGGAGCTAACTCATCGCCCATAGTGATTTTTTTGCGCTTAACTTCAAACTTCTCGTCAAAATCTTTACGTTGCTGTTCAATTTGAGTAGCGACGGTTTCGAGTTGAACATTAAGTTCTTCGTCTTTCATTTTGATTTTCAGCCAATCTGAATGCTTGATGCTATTCAAATAATCCTGACTAATTTCGGTACCTGCTTTTAACTGACCTGCGCCTGATTGAGCTATTTTACCGATTAGTATTTTAGCGACACGCGAGAAAATATCTTCTTCAAGAATTTTTAGCTGATCGTCTAAATCTTTACGGTAACGCTTAATCGCATCTTGCTCAATATCCAACGCACGTTTGTCTTTTTTAACACCGTCACGCGTAAATACCTGCACGTCAATAACCGTACCTTCAATACTACCTGGTACACGCAATGAGGTATCTTTCACATCAGCCGCTTTTTCACCAAAGATAGCGCGAAGTAATTTTTCTTCTGGAGTCAGTTGAGTTTCGCCTTTAGGCGTAACTTTACCAACCAGAATATCGCCACCTTTAACTTCAGCCCCCACATAAACAATACCAGACGCATCCAATTTGGATAAGGCTTCTTCACTAACGTTAGGAATATCTGCGGTGATTTCTTCTGGGCTGTGTTTAGTATCGCGTGCGACACAGGTTTTTTCTTCGATATGAATAGTGGTAAAACGATCTTCTTTCACTACTCGCTCAGAGACTAAAATAGAGTCCTCGAAGTTGTAACCATTCCACGGCATGAACGCAACCAGCATATTCTGCCCTAGTGCTAATTCACCCATATCAGTTGAAGGACCGTCCGCCATAATATCGCCTGCTTGCACAATGTCACCAGGTTTAACTAGGGGCTTTTGGTTAATACAGGTATTTTGGTTAGAACGCGTGTATTTAATCAGATTGTAAATATCAACACCTGGTGTACCCGTTTCTGTTTCCGTGTCATTGACACGCACCACGATACGAGCAGCATCAACCGCTTCAATTTTACCGCCACGCGCAGCAACTACTGTTACGCCTGAGTCTTTTGCTACTGTTCTTTCCATGCCTGTACCCACCAATGGCTTTTCAGCTCTTAGAGTTGGTACAGCTTGACGCTGCATGTTTGATCCCATTAAAGCGCGGTTCGCGTCGTCATGCTCTAAGAATGGAATAATTGAAGCAGCGACTGAAACGATTTGTTTGGATGACACGTCCATATACTGCACGGTATCGGACATCGCCAAGGCAAATTCATCTTTATGGCGACAAGACACTAAGCCATCTACGAGTCTGCCATCTGCATTGACTGGCACACTGGCCTGCGCAATAACAAACTCACCTTCTTCGATAGCGGACAAATAATCGACTTGATCGGTCACTTGACCATCAACCACTTTACGATACGGCGTTTCTAAGAATCCATAGTTATTAGTACGCGCATAAACTGACAGCGAGTTAATTAAACCAATGTTTGGTCCTTCAGGCGTTTCAATCGGACACACACGACCATAATGGGTTGCGTGTACGTCTCGCACTTCAAAACCTGCGCGTTCTCTCGCTAAACCACCTGGTCCTAAAGCAGACACACGGCGTTTATGTGTCACTTGGGATAATGGATTGTTTTGATCCATAAACTGTGACAATTGGCTAGAGCCAAAGAATTCTTTCACTGCCGCTGAAACTGGTTTGGCATTAATGATTTCTTGTGGCACTAAGCCTTCTGAATCAGCCAAGGTTAAGCGTTCTTTAACAGCTCTTTCAACTCTCACCAAACCAACACGGAATTGGTTTTCAATCATTTCACCGACTGAACGTACCCGTCTATTGCCTAAATGGTCAATATCGTCAACTGTGCCGTTACCGTTACGGATTTTTATCAGTTCTTTCAGAACATCAATGATGTCTTCTTTAGTAAGCGTTCCTGTGCCAATAATTTCTTCTCTACCTAAGCGACGATTGAATTTCATCCGTCCTACGGTGGATAAATCATAGCGTTCATCAGTAAAAAACAAATTTTGGAATAAATTTTCCGCAGATTCTTTAGTTGGTGGTTCACCAGGACGCATCATGCGATAAATTTCAACTAACGCTTCTAAAGCATTAGTCGTGTTGTCAATGCGCATTGCATTAGAAATGTAAGGTCCATTATCCAAATCATTGACAAACAGCGTACTCAATTCGGTAATGCCACTGTCAATACAACGATCAATCAAGGCTTCAGTCAGCTCATCGTTGACGTTAGCGATGAATTCACCAGTGCTTTGGTCAATAATGTTATGTCCAAGAATCTTACCGATTAGGTATGATTTGGGTGCTTCCACTTGGGTTAAACCCACTTTATTCATTTCACGGATATGTTTAGTCGTAATCCGTCGTCCTTCTTCGACCAAGATTTGATCGTTATTTTTAATATCAAATGCTGCAATTTCACCACGCATTCTTTCTGGAATGATGTGAAATAAACACTTATCAGCATTTAAGGTGAATTTATTGGTATCGAAGAAAATTTTAATCATTTCTTCGTTATCGTAGCCCAAACCTCTCAAAAGAATGGTAGCGGGGATTTTTCTACGACGATCTATACGCACATAAACGCAGTCTTTGTGGTCAAATTCAAAATCCAACCAAGAACCACGATAAGGAATGACGCGTGCATTAAACAGCAGCTTACCTGATGAGTGGGTTTTACCCTTGTCATGATCGAAAAACACGCCTGGTGAGCGGTGTAATTGCGACACAATAACGCGCTCAGTGCCGTTAATAACAAATGTGCCGTTATCGGTCATTAAGGGCAATTCACCCATATAAACTTCTTGCTCGCGAATGTCTTTAACGACTTTGGCATTAACTGGGGTTTCTTTATCATAGATAACCAGTCGCACCAATACGCGTAAAGGTGCAGCAAAGGTTGCTCCTCTTTGTTGGCATTCTCTGACATCAAATAAGGGTTCGCCTAATCTATACCTTACATATTCCAATACGGCATAACCTGAATGGCTTTCAATAGGAAATACGCTAGAAAATGCCGCGTGTAAACCAGTATCAGTGCGCTTTTCGGGCGTAACACCTGATTGTAAAAAACTGGCATAAGAATCTATTTGCGTTGCTAAAAGATACGGGACATCAAGCACCTCAGTGCTTTTCCCAAAGTTGTTTCGTATACGCTTTTTTTCGGTAAAAGAGTAGGACATATCGCTTCCAGACCTTTTCATCATGAATTGTTTCTACTGTGCTGCGTGCAACAGGGGGGCAACTGCTGGAGACATAATTGTTTTGCATTTATGTCAAACAGTAAAAGGCCGGTGACATAAGTCACCAGCCCTACTTACAAAGGCATAAGCCTTAGTGTTGTGTGTCAACGATATTATTTAACGTCGACAGTCGCGCCTGCTTCTAACAGTTGCTTTTTAATATCTTCTGCTTCTGCTTTAGGCACGCCTTCTTTCAGAACAGTTGGTGCGCCTTCAACAGCATCTTTCGCTTCTTTCAAGCCTAAGCCTGTAATACCACGAACTGTTTTAATAACAGCTACTTTATTGTCGCCAAAGCCAGTCAGAATAACATCAAATTCTGTTTGTTCTTCAACTGCGGCGGCAGCGGCAACAGGTGCGGCTGCAACAGCAGCAGCGGCTGATACGCCGAATTTTTCTTCCATCGCTGAAATTAAATCAACGATTTCCATAACGGTCATATTGGAGACTGCTTCCAAAATGTCTTCTTTTGTTATTGCCATTGTGAGTTTCTCTAAAATAATAGTTGTAAACCGCCGATAGGACGGGATAACAGATTTAACTAAATTATGCTGCTTCTTGCTCTTGCATCTGGTCGCGAAGTGCCGCCAATGTGCGTGCTAATTTCTCTACAGGTGCTTTCATAACCGACATCAACAAGCTGATACCTTGATCACGCGTTGGCAGGCTTGCCAAACGGGCTAATTCAGAAGCACCATAAGATTGCCCACCAATAGCAACAACCTTAGTAATTAATTTGTCATGAGTTTTGGCAAAATTACTGATTAAACGCGCTGCACAACCTGGGTCTTCCATTGAAAATGCAATCAGCAAAGGACCAACCAAACTGTCCTGCATACATTCAAATTCAGTACCTGCTACTGCACGTTTTGCCAGAGTATTTTTTACCACCCGCAAATAAACGCCCGTTTCTCTCGCCGTTTTACGCAGTTCGGTCAATTCCGTTACTGTTAAACCACGATATTCTGCCGCAACAGCAGAATGCGCTTTAGCGGCGTATTGAGCAACTTCTTCTACGACAGCTTTTTTGCCATCTAAATTGAGTGCCACAGATTACCTCCGGTAGTGTTCTGGAGTGTCCAGATAAATAAAACGCATTCTTATAGAATGCTTCCTTACGGTTTCTTTCCCCACTAGGTAGGTCTAGCCCGTCTACGCAGGAAACACAGTTTTTAACTATGTTTGTATTAAGTTTTTCAACACCTGCGGTCTTTGACGGTTACCGAATAAACGGTAACCCAAAGTTCTTTTAATGCTTAGCTATTAAGACTACTAGCATCTAACCATAAGCCAGGACCCATGGTTGAAGATAGCGTAATCTTTTTAATGTAAACACCTTTTGCAGCAGTTGGCTTCATTTTTTTCAAATCTGCCAATAAAGCTTCTAAGTTACCCTGAACCGCAGCAGCATCAAATGATACTTTACCCAGTGTACAATGAATAATGCCCGATTTATCAGTACGGTAACGTACTTGACCAGACTTAGCATTTTTAACAGCAGTAGCAACATCAGCAGTGACTGTGCCAACTTTAGGATTAGGCATCAGACCTCTAGGACCTAAAATCTGACCTAATTGACCGACAACGCGCATTGCATCAGGAGAAGCAATTACGACATCAAAATTCATTTCGCCTTTTTTGACTAAATCGCCTAAATCATCCATACCGACAATATCAGCACCTGCTGCTTTTGCGGCTTCAGCATTAGCACCTTGAGTAAATACTGCAACGCGAACACTTTTACCTGTACCATTTGGCAATACCGTTGCACCACGCACGTTTTGATCAGATTTGCGCGGGTCTACGCCTAAATTAACGCTAACATCAATGGCTTCGGCAAATTTAGCTGTAGCTAACTCTTTTAATATAGCAACTGCTTCAGTAATTGAATATTGTTTGGTTTTATCAACTTTCGCTTTAATTAGTTTCGCTTTTTTTGTTAACTTAGCCATTATAATCCCTCCACATTCAGACCCATGCTACGCGCACTGCCTGCAATTGTTTTTACTGCTGCTTCAAGATTTGCAGCGTTCAAATCTTCCATTTTAGTTTTTGCAATTTCTTCTAATTGCTCGCGAGTCACTGTACCGACTTTTTTAGTATTTGGATTGCTACTACCACTTTTTAGACCTAGTGCTTTTTTCAAAAGAATTGAAGCAGGTGGCGTTTTAGTGATAAAAGTAAAACTACGATCACTATAGACGGTGATAACGACAGGTAATGGCAAGCCTTTCTCTACATCTTGAGTTTTTGCATTGAATGCTTTACAAAACTCCATAATGTTTACGCCACGTTGACCTAATGCAGGACCAACGGGGGGACTTGGATTTGCTTCACCCGCTTTTACCTGTAGTTTAATGTATGCTGTTATTTTTTTTGCCATTTCTTACTCCAATATGGGTGCAAACGCATTTTACGCTCCCCTAGACACAAAAAATCCCTACCTTACGCAGATAGAGATTTAGTAATTGCTAATTACAAAATAATTAGCTTTTTTCAACCTGATTAAAGCCCAATTCAACTGACGTTGAACGTCCAAAAATAAGCACTGATATCTTCAACTTATTTTTGTCATAATTAACTTCTTCGACAACACCATTAAAGTCTTTAAATGGTCCATCAATGACTCTGATAACCTCACCAACCTCAAATAAAGTTTTTGGACGCGGTTTATTTACGCCTTCCTCTACTCTATCAAGTATAGACATCGCCTCTTTTTCAGAAATAGGGGCAGGACGATCGGAAGTACCGCCTATAAACCCTAATACTCTAGGTACATCTTTGACCAGATGCCAAGTTTCATCAGTCAATTCCATTTGAACTAATACATAACCTGGAAAGAATTTTCTTTCGCTTTTTCGCTGTTGACCCATACGCATTTCAACAACTTCCTCAGTAGGCACTAAGATTTTGCCAAAATACTGTTCTAATCCATCGCGTTTAATTCTCTCTTCCAGAGCTTGCTTAACTTTATTTTCAAAGTTGGAATAGGCGTGTACAACATACCAGCGCAAAGCCATATTTTTATCCGCCCTGACCTGTCAGCAATCGTACACCCCAAAAGAGGAACATATCTAAAAACCAAAGAATAAGTCCAACAATGGTGACCATTGCAAAAACCAGTAAAGTAGTGCGAGTGGTTTCTTCGCGAGTAGGCCAAACAACTTTTCTAACCTCTTGTTTTGCTTCTAAAATAAAAAGCCAAACACTTTTACCTAAATCAGTCGTAAACATCAAGCCTAATACTGCCAGCACAACGACTAACAAACCAAGAACCCGATATATAAGAGGAACAGCTTCTGAGAAATAATAGAATGCAGCCACACCAGCAACTACAAAGACAACGGAAAAGACTTGCTTGACAACATCAAAAACAGCTGTCGGTGCTTCTGCTTGAGTTTTCATGTGTTATTTATTATGAAAATAGATGGTATTTGTTACTTTAACCTGAATGGCAGGCCAGGAGGGTCTCGAACCCCCAACCCGCGGTTTTGGAGACCGCTATTCTACCAATTGAACTACTGACCTATTCAGAAAAAATCGAACTTATAATACTACACCAACTAAAATTATTATTCAACCACCAATTAAAAATTGGCGATACAAACTTAATAATCAGTTGAACACTCTTCAAGCTAAGGATAATTTGGCTCTTCAATTAATGCAGAAGACACCTAATCCAAAACCTAAAACGCTTATTTACAAACATATCACGCAACGTCTTAAATGGAGCTCATAACCGGATTTGAACCGGTGACCTCTTCCTTACCAAGGAAGTGCTCTACCTACTGAGCTATATGAGCTTAATTCGATAGACTATGGAGCGGGTGATGGGAATCGAACCCACGTGATCAGCTTGGAAGGCTGGAGTTCTACCATTGAACTACACCCGCAGACTCAATTAACTCAAGATGGTGGAGGGGGGAGGATTCGAACCTCCGAAGGCAGAGCCGGCAGATTTACAGTCTGATCCCTTTGGCCGCTCGGGAACCCCTCCAATATTTGGATAAGCTGCGCATTGTATGGCATTAAAGCCACTTCGTCAACTGATTATTTTATAAAAAATTTACTTCGACAATACCCATAACTTACTTAAAGCAAAAATCTCTTTATAAATCGCTCATTTATCCGCACAATTAGCACTATAAACAGAAACTCAAATGCAACCAGATAGTTATCAACAATCATTAATTTCCTATTGCCAGCGTATCTGTGAACGCTTAAGCTTTAAAAAAGTGGAAGCTACCCATCAATTTATTTAACCCTATGGAAAACTAATGAGTCAAGCGCGTACTAATGCACGAAAAGCCGCCGTTCAAGCCTTATATCAATGGCAAATGACAGGACAAAACCTGAGTGAAATTGAACGGCAATTTTTAGAAGAAGAGCGTTTAAAAGATGCGCAAAAAAGTTATTTCACCGAATTATTTCACGGCGTACCTAAAAATTTAGAGCTAATTGATCAAGCATTAAGTGAATTTGTTGATCGTCCTGTCGATAGTATCGACCCTGTAGAACGAGCTATTTTAAGGATAGGTGTTTATGAATTATCACATCGTTTAGATATGCCTTATCGTGTGATTTTAAACGAAGGTATTAATCTCGCTAAATGTTTTGGTGCCGATGGCAGTCATCGTTATGTAAATGGCATTTTAGATAAAGTTGCTCAACAAACCCGTGCTGTAGAAATCAACGCCAAAGCCAATTCAAAATAGTTTTATGCCCCTTTCTGAATTCGCGCTGATTCAGCGTTTTTTTACCCAACAAACCGTTAAAAATTCATCAACCCGCTTAGGCATTGGTGATGACTGTGCGTTATTAACCATACCAGACGGCTATGAACTGGCTATTACCACCGATACGATGGTGGAAAACGTGCATTTCTTTAAAGACGCAGACCCAGAGCAACTCGGTCATAAACTACTTGCCGTTAATTTAAGCGATTTAGCCAGCATGGGTGCAAAACCGCTGTCAGTGACACTGGCATTAACCGTACCTAGCGTCAATGAAGCATGGTTAAGCGCATTTGCAAGGGGATTTTTAACGTTAGCAGAACGCCACCATGTTGATTTAATTGGTGGTGATACGACCGCTGGTACATTGACACTCACTGTTCAGGCACTGGGTTTAGTACCACGCGGTCTAGCACTCACTCGTTCTGCTGCACAAGTCGGTGATTTTATTTACCTATCAGGCAACATTGGTGATGCAGGCGTAGGTTTGAAAATTCTCCAAGGCTACCACTGTACGCAACCTGATAACGCACTAAAACAATTTAATCAACCTGAACCCGCATGTGAAACAGGTCAAAACCTGTGCGGCGTGGCGAATGCCTGTATTGATATATCCGATGGTCTGACCAGTGATTTAGGGCATATCTTGCAACAAAGCCAAGTCGGTGCGTGTCTGTATTGGGAAGAGTTACCGTTATCGACTACCGTTTTAACTTATATCAACGACACAGGCGATTGGTTACTGCCATTAGTAGCAGGTGATGATTATCAACTGTGCTTTACCGTCAGCCCTGAAAAAACCGCGCTAGTGCCTGCCAATTGTCAAAAAATTGGTATTATTGAAGCGGAGCTAGGTTTACGACTCAATAAATCGGGCATCATTCAATCATTAGAGGTCAAAGGTTATGAGCATTTTTCTTAAACCCCATTACGGTAACGCCAAGCTAACCGCCAAACAGATAATGACTGACCCCTTGTTATTTCTAGCCTTCGGCTTTGGTTCGGGATTAGCTAAAAAAGCCCCTGGAACGTGCGGCACAATCGCCGCCATCCCAGTTTATTACTTGTTTGCTCAAGCCAATAACCTGATTTACAGTTTACTCACCATTATCGCCACAGTGGTAGGGGTATGGTTTTGTGATGTTGCTGCTAAAAAACTGAATGAACATGATTTTGGCGGCATTGTTTGGGATGAAGTAGCAGGCTATCTAATCACTATGTGGTTTGTGCCATACACTTGGCAAGCCATGATTATTGGCTTTGTGTTGTTTCGCTTTTTCGACATACTCAAACCGTGGCCCATTAAATGGATAGATAAACAAGTCCACGGTGGCTTAGGTATTATGCTTGATGACGTATTAGCTGGTGTGTTTGCAGGCACTTTATTGCTATTGGCAGTACACGAATTTGGTTTTTAATTTCCATAGGAGTAAAAAGCATATTTTTGGCAGCTCTAAATACTGAGTGATTTGATATCATTAAAATTTAAACTCGACTTAAAAAAAGCTGGCTGTGATAATTTCACATCACGCTGGTATGATGCTGACGACTGTTGTACTCAATATCTGACTGAATGGAATCGGACACGCTTACAAAATGGAGACAAAAGCGACATAAAGCCAAGTCCTGAAGCGAAAACGAGATAATCACACTTGTGGATTATTAGCAAATGAGCGGTTATCGAACGTTCAAGTGGCTTTAACTCAAACACATTTATGTTTATCGTCGAAAAGAGTATCCGCGTTTACCAAGCGACCACTGTTTTGTTGAGTTAATGGCAGAGGATTTAGAGCCGTTGGCAGCGTTTATGCAGAGTCGTTGTGGCAAAAGCCAGGGAATTACGTTTGTGGATTCGACCGCGTTGCGGGAATGCAAAAACATCCGCATAACATATTTGCTGAACAAGCAGTGACGTAGCAACTCGTCAACGTGGCTT
>WSSedA1B3DRAFT_1000042_pt1 | contig 33733 bp, 34 predicted proteins | sample WetSurSiteA1Bulk_FD_9468 | JGI IMG/M metagenome (IMG submission 9468)
ACTTGCCACTGCCTTTGCGGCGGTGATGTTCATACCCTGAGCGTCGCGGCCCCGGGTACGGGTGCTGCCTTCTTTAAGAATAAGTATCTGCTGTCCTCCAATTTGCTGTGACATTAAAAATCACCACTTTTAGCACTAAAATTGGTTTGTGGTTCTATATAAACATTATCTAAAAAAGATCATTCCCCGATCATATCGAGAAGCTCAAAACCATCGGTAATGCGGTGGAGGCGATCCTCACCAATAACGAGGGTTTTTCCAATCTTTTTCTGTTTGTAATGATCCGTAATTACACACATCGCATGCTTCTTTGCGATCTGTGAGAGATTTCCAATAAGTGCTGCGCGTTTAATGACTTTATCGGCAGGACCGTACCCGGTGAGAATAGTATGTTTTTCAAACGTGAGGAGCGCCTGGAACGGTGCACCGTGGAGCGTATGTAACTGCATACCGATCTGTTTGAAAAACTCCATTGGTGTCTGCTTGCCCGTCCCTTCGTCTCGCATCTCCACTTCCATGACTTTTGGCGGTTCATGGAGTACCAGGTCAATGGATTTTACTACCCCGGTGTTGAAAAATTCCTCAATTCGGATTGCCACATCGAGGGTTGTGCCCATACCACTCTCATATTTACTGATCGTCCGGCGCGATACACCGAGCACCTGCCCAAGGTCCCCTAATGACATGCTGCGTTTCTCACGCAGATCGCGAAGCGCCTCACCATCAATATTTACATACAATCCACCCGGAGATGCATAGACCAGAGGGGGAATGTGCTCCACAAAATAATCATAGAGGGTTGCGGGGCTGATTGCATAGATACCGTACCGGACATAGACTGCCCCTCGTTCCAGCTCCGCATCACGTGCCCGCTCTCCAACGATAAGGGGGACTCCGCCAAGATGACGTGAGATCACTTCGAGGTCAAACGCAACTTCTTCACTTACACTGTCGATGTGGGACACTACCTTGATGACCAAGAGCGTCCCGTTATTGCGTGCGATAATGTCAAAACTCCGCGGGCGTATGGAGAATCGCTCGGAGACATCGAAACCCGCCGTTATCATAACACTGGTGACCAGCTGGAGCTGGCGGTCCTGAGACATTACCGTAAAGAATGGATATACCCTGAGGGTATATTAATATAGATATGTTGATCGGCATTGATGACACGGACTCACCTCAGGGTATGTGCACAACATACCTCGGGGCAGTCCTTGCACGCCGCCTGATTCGTGAACGCATGAAAGTAAACGAGGCACGCCTTGTGCGGCTTAACCCGAATGTAACATTCAAAACACGGGGCAACGCCGCGATTGCGCTCGATGTTACCGGTGATATCGACACAGCATTCGATATTGCATGCACAACTGTTGAGGAGCTTGCCGATTTTTCCTGCGAGAATACCAATCCTGGCGTGGTGGTTGTCGCTAAACGCCCGGACTCTGCATTTTACCGGAAGGCAGTAACGGATTTCTGCCAGATTGATGAGTCTGTTGAAATTCTCGATGCAATGGGAGCACAATACCGTGGATACAAAAACAGGCGCGGTCTGATTGGTGCGACTGCTGCTGTTGCAAGCGTACTGGAGGACCGCACTTCTGAAATCCTCGTGTACCGCCAACCGGAACGATGGGGTTTACCCCGCGAGGTTGATCGTTCAAGCCTTTTTGCAGCAGAAGAATCCACATTCCCCCACACCTGGGATACCGTTGACAGGGTAAATGATGTTGTGGTGTGCGTACCACACACACCAGATCCCGTGCTGTTTGGTATCCGGGGCGAGAGCCCATCGTGGGTCATGATGACCCGGTCGATGGTCGAGTCCGAGAAAGCAGGGCTTGAACAGATATGGGTCACGAACCAGGGTACTGACGCTCACCTGCTTGCCGGGAGAATCGGGGGATTGCAGGACGGACTCTCGTACTGGATCCATGGAATTGTTGCAGATGAACCCAAAACCGGTATTGGTGGGCATGTTTCCTTCACCATCCATGATGATGAACATGCTGTCAGATGCATGGCTTACGAACCTACGAAAAATTTCCGTCAGGTGGTGCGCCAGCTCGTGCCTGGCGATGACGTGATCGCTGTCGGGAGTTACAAGAAGGGGAGTATCAACCTTGAAAAGCTGAAGGTCAATGCACTTTCAAAGGCAACCACGAATCGTCCACCAATTTGTACTTCGTGCAACAAACGGATGACCAGCGACGGAAAGGGGAAAGGGTACAAGTGCAGGAAGTGCGGCGCACATGCAACCGAACCGGAGATCAGGGAAATTTCCCGCTCATTAAAAACAGGATGGTATGAAGTCCCGCCTACTGCCCGGAGACATTTGGCAAAGCCGTTATGCCGGGGCGAGCCGGAATATTGATTCATTCATTTGCAACCAGATGGTTACCCGCCTTTACGAAAGCCGCCCCTTTTTTGGGGGATTACTTTAAGTCATGGTAGAGAAGATCCTGTTTCCAGGCATCAATAAAGCTTATTTTTCTTCGTCGGAGAAGATTATCTTAGAATTGATTTTTCCACAACAGTAATCTCATCAGCGGTTAGCCCGTATAACCCATACACAAGAGAATCAATCTGCCGGTCGGATGACTCAATTTCCTGCGTGATGAGTCGCTTTTCCCGTTCGGATGATGTTTGACACAGGTGTTTTTGCAGTTCCAGCATTCCGTTGACGAGGGAAACTAATCGATCATGACGACCCGCGTCCAAAGGATCATCCAAATCAGGAGTATAAATCGGAATTGCTGCAATCCGCTCCCATACCTGCATCTGATTTTTTTCTGAATTTTCTTGTGCAGTAACGCTGAAAACGAACCTTACTAACCTGCTGTTGAGTATTGCGAGCAGGTAGAAACTTGAGGAATTGACAAATTGGGTGTGGCGGTCTGGAATTGATACCCCTGAATCAAATATGAACGCTGTGAATTTTCCAGACGAGGGAAAAATTATCCTGGACTGGGTCTGGTCAAATGCACCTTGCTCAACGGAACACTCCCACCAGAAATCCCCCTGGTGCTTACGGATCTTTGCCCGCTCTGCGTAGAGCTTCAGGTGTCGGGCAATTGCGGGGAATTTTTTCCTGAACCAACGCCAGCCAGCATCACCCCCTGCAAGAGCGGAGGTCCAGCCCTGCGGAATAAAAATGATGAAATGTGAGGGAGAGGGAATTCCGTACCGCACAATTTCTCCAGCAGGAATAAACGGTCGGATCAGGGATTTGCTTTTTGGGGATCCCTCAATCAGCTCCTTTCTCTGGCTTGTATCGATTACAAATGCCTTGTCATATCCGGTAATGATCCCGTGATGTATTCGGCCCATTACAACCTCTTCAAGTAGCGTCCCGGCATTGCGGACTTTTTCCAGAATTTCCTGTACCCGGGTATCACGGAATTTCCAGCCACCTCCACCGAGCGTCGTTTGATCGATCGGGAATCTACCAATTTTTACCCGTAGTTCCAGTGGTTCAGTACTTCTGGAATCCAGGTTGGTGGCAAAGAACTTGTGGGATGCGGGCCGCCGGGTGATCCGGATTATACATAGGGATGGGTGAAGTTTATTTTCCGCTTCTGTCCCAAAATCTATGATCTCTTCAAACTGGAATGAGAGGATATGCTTTCGAAGGAATGAGCCGGATTTGGCCCGTAGCCAGCGGTTTCCTGTGATACAACCGAGCATTCCACCCGGGCAGAGGAGAGAGAGACCCCTCTGAATGAAATAGGCAGAGCGATCTGCGTTCTGATGATAGACTGAATAGTGACGCTGAAAATAGCGTTGAACCCATTCATCCGGTTGGAGTGTTCCCTCCGGCAGGTTACCAAGTACCAGATCAAATCCTCCCGCTCGCAGGATTTCAGGGAAGGCATGCTCCCAGTCAAGCGGATTGATCCGATACCGTTCATATACAGGCGAGAATGAAATCGAATCCTCGGTTTCAACATCCTTATCGACAAGAGAATTCCCGAAAAGGATATTGTTTTCAAGTGCTCGGAAAACTAAACCAGCCAGTTCGAAGAAGGTTTCTGGAAGTACCATTGCCTCTGAATCCTTGCACAATTCGAAAAGCAGGAGCATCTTTGCCACAGCCACGGCGTGCGGATCCAGATCAACCCCATGGACAGATGCACAGAGATGATCTATCTGCCCGGCGAATGTATAACTGCTATAGCCCGAAAGGGATCGAAGTTGCTGGTAGGCAGAAATAAGCACTCTCCCAGAGCCACATGCCATATCTAGAACCCTGACAGGAGACACAGCCTCAAAGTTCCGGTTCGCAAACACTGCCGCAACTGACTGGTGAACGAGGTATTCGATCATGCCTGCTGATGGGGCGGGTGTTCCCTGTGACTGGAGGGTGTCCCGGGTCTCAACAACAACTGCCTGGTTGGCGGCAGAGCGGCGGATTTCCAGGGTGAAATGTTGATCAAACACTTCCGCGAGAATTTCGTTGGAGACGGTCCCGAAATAATACTCCCGGTCAGGTTGACACAACCGCACAAGAATTTTTTGTATAACGCCGTTTTCGATTATTACCTGACCTTTCAGGGATGCAGGAAAACGACCTTTTTTGGGGACTTCTTCCCACGGGTCACCGACAGGGATCAACAAGTCTGAAACTACAGCGAGCGGGTCTGCTGTATCATGGATCTGCTGGAGAGTTCCGGCTTTTATGAACCCGCGATCTTCCGCAATACAAAGGAACAGGAAACGTCCAATGATCCGGTTTACTGCTGATGCGATTGTATCGCTCTCCAATCCATGATTATTCCGGGCAATGCTCCGGGCGAGCTGATCGCGCCATGACGAGAGGTCTTGCAGGAGAGCATTCCGGGCACGACTGCCAATAGTGAGGTCAGGATCTTCAAAAGGGTCAGGATCCATGCTCAGCATTGTTGTAGTACTGTGGTACCGGGAAAATAACAATGTTGATGGCTCTCAATCAACAGAATCAATCTCTTTTACCGTATGGTATTGAATGAAGATATCAGGGTTCTCACATTGCTGCACAAAAGAGCACATGGGAAAAAGCAGGAGAAGTACGGTATAAAAATCCTGATTCGTTTGACGCTACCTCATTCAAAAAACAGAGTTATTATCAAGGCGCACCAATACCATTCCCAATAATCGTGGGGAGAGAGTATGGCAAAACAGTGCGATGAACCGGTCAACCAGATTCACCTGAAACCAAAGATGACGGTGAATCAACTGGTCACTGCGATGGGAAACGCCGGGGCCTACAATGGCGGATCGTTATCCCGCGCCGTTGATATCTATGAACAGATGCTGCGGGACCCGAAATCAACGAAGTTCTTCGGTCTTGCAGGGGCAATGGTGCCTGCCGGCATGGGAGGGATCATATCCGATCTCATGAAAGGCGGACATATCGATGTGCTCGTGTCGACTGGTGCGAATCTTACCCACGATATCATAGAAGCGATAGGGTGCAGGCATTATCGAGGAACAGCATTTTGCAATGATGTCGAACTCCGGCACGATGAGATCAACCGTATCTATGACGTCTATCTCCCCAACGAGGCATTTGAGCATTTCGAAGAATTCATGCAGGATGTATTTGGTAAGCTTGAGCCCGGCAGCACCGTTTCAATCTCTGAACTCCTCAGGCATATCGGAAAGAATCTGAAGTCAGGTATCCTCCATACAGCGTATCACAATAATATCCCTATCTATTGTCCCGCGGTGCAGGACTCAATGGTCGGTCTCCAGTACTGGCTGTTTTCCCAGACAAATAAAGTAACAATCGACGCTTTTGCTGATATGCCGGCGCTGATGGACCGCTGTTTTACCACAAAAAAAGCCGGCGCCCTTCTTGTTGGTGGGGGTGTACCGAAGAATTTCATTCTCCAGAGCATGCTTATGACTCCGAATGGTTTTGATTATGCAGTGCAACTTACCGGGGACCGTCCTGATCTCGGTGGACTTTCCGGTGCAACGCTTGATGAAGCCCGCTCATGGGGAAAGATCACCGAAGAGGCACAGGCAGTAACGGTGTATGGTGACGCAACAATCACGCTCCCCATCCTTGTCGCCGCAGTTATGGAGCGGATTTCCCATGACTGACCTCATTCTCGCTCTCGATGTTACCGATAAGAAGAGTGCACTCTCAATTGCCCATGAATGCGCCCCTCATCTTGACGCCATAAAAGTGGGGTATCCGCTCATTCTTTCTGCCGGACTCTCTATTGCGCAGGAACTTGAAGCAGAAGATCTCCCGCTCATCGCTGACTTTAAAGTCGCCGACATTCCCAATACGAATCGTCTTATCGCAGAGCAGGTCTTTGATGCCGGGTTCTCATCGATTATCTGCCATGGTTTCACCGGAAAAGATGCAGTCCAGGCATGTGTTGACGCCGCATCTGATTACGGGGGCTCGTGTTTTGTCGTCGCTGAGATGAGTCACCCGGGCGCAACAGAGTTCTTCTACGGGGGCACAGCCGAGAAGATTGCACATCTTGCAATCGAATGCGGAGCGGATGGCATCATTGCCCCGGCTACCCGTCCGGAAAGGGTAAAAATCCTGCGTGGTATCATTGGTAACCGAAAGATCCTGTCTCCCGGTGTTGGAGCACAAGGAGGGGATACTGATAAGATTGTAAAACTCGTGGATGGAATTATCGTTGGTCGCGCGATCTACGAGTCAGATAACCCGGGAAACGCTGCCGAGGGGTTCGCGCGTATCCGTTCGAAGTAAATCAATATTATTAAACCCGTTTTAAAAGCCTGATCCGCATATGCGCGTTTTTTTATTAAGGAAATCGCATACCCTGCAACCTGCTGGTTCTAAATATTTATTAATGACCTGTGCAATGTTATAGTATGGATTGGTCGGCAGAACAAAGGACTTTGGCTCAAAAATACAAGAGACTGGACGATATTCCGAAAAAGGACCGAAAATACAAGTGCCACACCTGCCACCTGATTGTGGATGAACTGCCATGCCCGAACTGCAAGGAGACGCACCTTGAAGTCATGTGCCCTCTCGATCACTGCCACTGTAACCACGAGATAATTTCTGGGATCGATTACTGTCCGCTCTGTGGCAAGCCCGTCTGCCCTGAGTGCGGTTCTCACGATGTCACCCAGATTAGCAGGGTAACCGGTTACCTGCAGGATGTTTCCGGCTGGAACGCCGGGAAACAGCAGGAACTCAAAGACCGGAAGCGCTATTCGATTGCATGAGATACTATTTCAAAACCAATACTCTTTTTATCCGCGGGGCGTTCCGCGCTGCAAGTACCGGGATCAATGGGGGAATCCGTCAGGTTTCTTCGCTCTTAAACCACACCGTTCCCTCTGGATGGAACCATGAGGATCCACAAAAGGAACTTGAACGCATAACAACCGGTGAAGGGATTAATCAAGATTTTTTTGGGCTCCTGACAGCAGTACCCATTCACCAATGCTGTATTTTCCAGTATGATTATGTATCTGTATTTATCACTGCAGGAGTCCGTCGTGAACCGCCAGGAAATGCAGGTACTATCAATATAATCGCTTGTAGCAGTGAGGGTATGAGTGACGCTGCCCTCCTTGAAACCATCATGGTCGCCAGTGAGGCAAAAGCCGAGGCATTGCAGGCAATGGACATGCCAATGACGGGAACTCCCACCGACGCTGTCGTTGCCGGAAGTGAAGGCAGCATAAAACATGAGTATGCCGGACGTATCACAGATATTGGGATGCGTGTGCGTGAAGCAGTACTTTACGGCTTACCGGAAGCACTCAAACGCCATGATGCAGAAGAGTCCTCCGGTACCCCCTCGTTTTTCATTTTCAGCCGGTTCAAAGTAGAGCATTGGGTGGAATGGACACCCCATGATTGCCCTTACTTTCCCTGTCATTTTCCTGGCCAGCGATGTGATTTCTGCTACTGCCCGTTTTACCCGTGCGATGATGAGGAGCTTGGAGAGTGGACGGAGAGTTCAAAAGGGGGGAGAGTATGGAACTGTGCCCGTTGCACGCTCCTGCACGAACCACGGATTGCAGATTATTTAAAAAAATTCCCGATGGCATCACACCAGGAATTGCGACGGTTACAAGAAGAGATTAAGAGATAAAAAAATTGATTCTTTAATTTACTCTTTTATTCCAAGAGCGGAAAGAAGCTCGGGGAGTGGGATACCGTGTGCCTCTGCTGCCTCGCGAATCGTTTCTCCGCGGGCAATTGCGCACCCGACACAGCCCATGCCAAACTTGAAGAGTACTTCAGATGACTCTGGTTTTGCTTTTAAAAGATCATAAATCGTACTGTCAGCGGTAATTTCAGCCATAGTATTACTAAGTCAATGTCGTGCCCAATAAACCTCACCATAGTGGTAAATCACTTTCACCAAGCACACTTCGTAATATATAGGCATGATCAGAACCGATGAGTAAATGGAGATGTATGAAATGGATTTTTCCGAAACAGCAGAAAGAATCTCCCGTAAGTTCCAAAAAAGCGGACATACCATTGATCCGAAAAAGATCGAGGTGAAACTCCGCAGGCTAATCGAGGAGTTCGGCGTCCAGCCGTCTGAAGCAGAGCGTAGTGTCACAAATGACCTTGCAAAGGAGTTTAATATCCCTCAAATGGGTACTACCGGCGGGGCAGGGAAGAGCGGGAGTGCAACTGAACCAAAGAAGATCGCAGATGTGTCACCTGAGGAATGGGTTACAATTGAGGGCAAGGTTGTTGCACTCTCATCACCGGGATCGCCGGCCATTGCCCAAAGCGGTATCATCGCTGATGAAAGTGGGAGCATACGGTTCGTAGCATGGGCAAAATCAAATGCACCCATAATGACCATCGGCTCGTGGTACAAAATTGAATCTGCAGTCGTTGATGACTTTAAAGGCATCGCGAGCCTGAAGATCCATTCCGGTACAACAGTAAAAGAGTGCGAGACTGATGGGGCACTCGTCCCAAGTACAATACCGGTTGTTAATCTTCATCCCGGTGTAGGTAGTGTTCGTGCGAAGGTAATCCAGGAATGGGATACCACCCATGAGAGGATGCTCCAGTCTGGTATTCTTGGTGACGAAACAGGTACGATAAAATTTGTGATCTGGAAGGAGCCGGGTAAGGAAAAACTCACGGTGGGTTCGGTTTACAATATCTTCTACGCTTTGGTAGACGAATTCAATGGCAGGCTCTCCCTCAACCTGAACACTGCTACGATCATGCAGGATGATGGTGATATCCAGGTGAGCGGAGGAAATGCCGCGGTCCGGGGGGCACTTGTTCATATTGCTCCGGGATCCGGAATTATAAAGCGATGTCCGGTTGATGGATGCAACCGTGCCCTCTCACGGCAGAATTATTGTCCGGTACACGAGATCCAGCCCAGGTTCATCTATGATCTGCGGATCAAGGGATGGCTTGATGATGGTGAAAAGACTCATAACATCCTGCTCCAGCGCGATGTAGTCGAGTCCCTGACCGGGATCACGCTTGATGCTGCAAAAGAGATTGCCGAAAACAACCCGCTTGGTATGGATGAAGTCTTCCTTCAGATGAGGGATAAGATGCTTGGCCGTTATGTCACCTGCCACGGGCGCGAGATTGATAACCGCCTTCTGGTCAATTCCTGCAAGCGTCTAACCTTTGAGAGCAGTGAGCATGCTGCATTGCTGAACCGCGCCGGAGGTGCACCATGAGTTCCAATGCCCGGGAAATTGGACGCAGGGAAGGAGCATTCGAACGGGAACCGGCGCGAAGGGTATTTGCCAGTGAGCTGCGCGAATGCCGATATGATTTTAAGGAAGGTATGGATGAGAAGAGCCCCACATTTGTTCTCCTCCCAACCGGAGAGCGCTGTAACCGCATATTTATTGTAGGGACCCTGACCGAGAAGCAGCGCCAGGGGGACCAGAACATCTTCTATCGTGGGCGGGTCGTGGACCCGACAGGCACGTTCTTTATCATGGCAGGCAGTTACCAGCCCGAGGCAATGCAACAACTTGCCAAAATCGACGCCCCGGCATTTGTGGCTGTCATCGGAAAACCAAGCATATACCGGAAGGATGAAACCAGTGCTCCCATGGTATCCGTCCGCGTAGAATCTATCAATATCGTAGACAAGGACACCCGGGATCTCTGGGTACTGGACACTGCCGCACGAACGCTTGACCGGATTGAAAAATTTAAAACGAGTTCGGAACCAGATGTGACAAAAGCAAAAGAGATCTATCCTGCTATCGATCTGGGAGTATTCCGGAGAATGTCATACGATGCATTAGCCCAGATTAAAATTTAATCATTTTTTAATCAGATTTTTTACAACTTTTTGAGAAGTACCTGAGCAAACCTTATCGGCTCTTGTTCCAATCATTCTTCGATCTTTATGGAGCAAAAGGAGTTGAGTGTATTGATCAAAGACCTTGACACCAAAGTGCTCAAGGAAGAGGCAAAGAAACAGGGTCTGAAACTTGGGAGATGCCCGACAAAGATGAGCATCGCAAAGATGCTGCCGGAAGAAACCTTAAAAAAACTGGCAAAAAAGTGAGAGTATCTTTCTGTTATTATGAGCGGTGACTCTGGGCCTGCCACCGCTCCAGAACTTCCGGACCTTCGATAAACTCAAGATGGTGCTTGCGGGCATAGAGTTTGGCATCTGCTTTTGAGAGTGCGTACCCGGATTCATCATCGAGCATCTCGCAGATCGTGATTGCCGGAGTGATACCGGCCATTTGCGCCATCGCAATTGAGAGCTCGGTCTGGCCTTTCCTCACATCAAGGAGCCCGTCTGCGGCCCGGAGGAGGGCCATGTGACCCGGGGTACGAAATACTTCATGGAAGTTTACATTACCTCCATTTAGAGCCCGTTTTACCTGCTCGGCAATTGCATTGACCGTGAGTGTCCGGTCACGATCAGTGATACCGGTGAAGGTATTTCGGTGGTTCACCCAGAGCGAAAATGATGAGTGGTTCTTCCTGTCATAGGGAATATCTCCATCCCGTTCAGCGACAGCAATTGCCCGAAGTGCATCGCTTGCAAACGGCAAGCTAAGACGCTGTGCAGCGACCGGGTGGACCGCCGTGCAAATCAGTCCGCCGCCATCTTTGCGCATCTGTACAATATGGCGGGGTGTCACCGCATCAGACCGGATTGCAAAATCCGTTTCCCCCTCCCTGTCATCGAAATCATAGAGAAGGATAAACTTCCCCTCCCGGAGCGCTGCGAGTGCCGCATCGATCACTGGTCCACCTCAACAGTTACCATATCTGTGTCTTCTACTCCGAGTTTCCGCCGCAGGGCTACGGGTGCAATGACCTCAATGATATCTGCGGGATAATGTGTTCTCCCAGGCATGACAATCCCGCAGGAGATATTTCCGATACGGCATGGGAGGCACTTGGCATCACCGAACGTCCGGCCGTCCGTAGAAAAACCCTTGATCCGGATCCAGTCCAGCGCATCGATCTTTTTTCGGACTGGTATGCTTGAAGGAGAGAGTCGTATATTGAGCGTGCCCGGATATGGTACAAACCCAAGATGGGTATTGAATTGTTGCCGGTACGGTTCAAGGCTCATGTAATATTTTCCCTCGCCAATGCCACTGATCACGGAACCGTTCAGGACAAATCCTTTTTCATGCTCAGAAAAGATCCGGCTGTATTCCTGGTACTCCTTCCGAAGCTCCTCTTCGCCGGCACCGGTCAGCATCACGTGCTGACCGTCCGCGGCAATCGTCCGGGTAATAAATCCCTGCATTTCAAGACCTTTTAATCGCCGCGATGCAGTCTGGGGGCTGATCGCAAGTATCTCACCGATGGACTGGGATGAGACAAAGACCGGCCCCTTGCAGCCGCCCCGAAGTGCGATCGTCTTCAGACACTGGAGATCTTCTGCTGGCATCATGCTTATCAAAATTGAGATGCTTATTATTTATGGGTTGCTCTCCGGACATTTCTTCGTCGGGGTTCGTTCACTGTCGAATACACGTTCGTTAATTATTTAATACTCCGGGTCCTTTGTAATTAGCATGAAATCCGGATTGCGGAACCAGCTTGCTGAAAAGATGGCAGGCGAGATAACGCTGTCGGACTCGCCAGGGCACGCACTAAAAAAGTGGCGCATGAACTTTGAGATCGCACCGGGCGTCCTTTCAGAACGACTTGGTGTGTCGCCCTCTGTTATCAGCGATTATGAAAGCGGCAGAAGAAAAAGCCCCGGCACCGCGGTTGTCGGCAAAATTGTCGACACGCTCCTTGCCATGGATGAGGAGAATGGGGGGAAGCATATCCAGAAATATTCGACTATGCTCTTTTCCAATGTGGAAGATGATGTGATATATGACATCCACGAATATGCCGCAGCTATCCCCCTCAAAGATTTCTCTGAGGCAATTGGGTGCACGCTTCTCTGCGGATCCATAGACCAGGTCCTTTTCGGATATACTGTCGTGAACAGCCTGAATGCAATCATGCAGTTATCATCGGATGAGTTTAACCGGATCTATGGGTGGAGTACGGAAAGAGCACTGGTTTTCACCAATGTTTCAACTGGAAAGTCACCCATGGTTGCAATTCGCGTTACCCCATTCAAACCACGATGTGTGGTGCTGCAGGGAATCGAAACTTCTGATGTCCACCCTATAGTGGAAAAGATGGCAGAACGTGATCACATCACGGTAATGTGCACGAGCATGGATGTTGACAAAATAGTGAGTACATTGAGGGAAAAAGAATGGTAGGCATCATTACCTACGGTGTGTATATACCAAGATATCGAATCAAGGTCGAAGAGATTGCAAGAGTCTGGGGAGCAAATGCCTCAGATATAAGCGGGGGACTGGGTGTTTTTGAAAAATCAGTACCGGACCTTGACGAAGATGCAGCAACAATTGCTGTTGAAGCTGCGCGGAATGCACTCCTGCGCCGGCAGGTCGACCCCAAAGAGATCGGGGCAGTTTACGTTGGAAGCGAGTCTCATCCTTATGCAGTGAAGCCTACTGCGTGTACTGTTGGAGAGGCAATTGGCGCAACACCCAACATGACCGCGGCAGATTTTGAGTTTGCTTGCAAAGCAGGTACTGCCGGTATCCAGACGTGCATGGGCATGGTGTCGAGCAGGATGATTACTTATGGTCTTGCCATTGGATCTGATGTGTCCCAAGGGGCACCGAGCGATGCGCTTGAATATACCGCAGCAGCTGGTGGGGCTGCATTCCTTATAGGTCGTGATGACCCGATTGCTACCCTTCATCATACATGTTCTTTCACGACGGATACGCCGGATTTCTGGCGCCGTGAAGGGCAGGACTACCCACGCCACGGGGGACGGTTTACCGGGGAACCGGGTTATTTTAAGCATGTTGAAGGGGCGAGCAGGCTTTTATTCGAGCAGACCGGCAAGAGCCCGAAAGATTATACCTACGCTGTATTCCACCAGCCAAATGCAAAATTCCCCCAGAAGGTGGCAAAGACGCTCGGATTCAATGCAGAACAGATCAAGCCCGGTCTGGTTGTTCCTTTCCTTGGTAACACCTACTCCGGCGCTTCACCAATCGGTCTTGCTGCAACCCTTGACATTGCAAAACCGGGCGACCGGATCTTTGTCTGTTCATTCGGGTCAGGTGCGGGTAGCGATGCGTTCGATATCGAAGTGACTGATGCAATCCTGTCCGGGAAGTTCCAGCGCGATGTGGTACCTGGGGTTGAACAACAGCTCAAAAATCCCATTTACCTTGACTATGCACAGTATGCAAAACACAAGGGAAAGATCGTGATGCAATCATGAGAGACGTGGCAGTTATCGGGGTTGGATGCACCACCTTTGGTGAAAAATGGGAGAGTTCGTTCCGCGATCTCTTTGTTGAGGCAGGGGCCCTTGCACTGGAAGATGCCCAGCTCTCGGGTGAGAAGATCGACGCAATGTATGTAGGAAACATGAGTGCCGGCCGCTTTATTGAGCAGGAGCACATCGGTGCCCTGATCGCAGATTATGCAGGTATGGCAACACGCCACATCCCCTCAACGCGTGTAGAGGCAGCATGTGCATCGGGTGGGCTTGCATTTCGGCAGGCCGTGATCGCAGTTGCAAGCGGCATGGAAGATATTGTAGTTGCAGCCGGTGTTGAGAAGATGACAGATGTCGAGCCGGGCGCCAGTACAGATACTCTCACCGGTGCAGCTGACCGCGAGTGGGAGGGCTTTGTAGGTGCAACATTCCCCGGGCTCTATGCGATGATCGCAACCGATTACATGCACCGCTACCCACTCACCCGCGAACAGCTGGCCCAGGTTGCAGTCAAGAACCATTACAATGGAGCCCGCAATCCTATCGCACAATACCGGCAGGAGATCACGCTGGAAACCGTGATGCGGTCGACGATGGTTGCTGAACCTCTCCGGCTCTTTGACTGTTCGCCAATTACTGACGGGGCAGCCGCAGTGATTGTGGCTCCACTCGACCGCGCCCGCGAGTTCACCGATACACCGATAAAGGTACTTGCGAGCGCTCAGGCAAGCGACACTATCACCCTTCATGACCGCCGAGATATCTCGACCCTTGATGCGACTGTTGCCGCAGGGAAATGGGCGTTCAAAAAAGCCAGGCTCACCCATGAAGACATAGACATGGTTGAAGTTCACGATTGTTTCTCAATCGCTGAGATCTGCGCGATTGAAGACCTCGGGTTCTGCAAAAAGGGTGAGGCAGGCAAGTTCACAGCAGATGGAGAGACGGCACTCAGCGGAAAAATTCCGGTTAATACAAGCGGCGGTCTCAAAGCCTGCGGCCACCCTGTAGGGGCAACCGGCATCAAGCAGGTCTGCGAAATCGTTCAGCAACTCAGGAATGAGGCAGGAAAACGCCAGATCGAAGGTGCGAAGATCGGCATGACGCACAATGTTGGCGGCACCGGAGCTACGGTTGCTGTGCATATTCTCGGGAGGGTGTAAGATGTCTGTTGCACGATTCTGGCGAAAGATCCCGCAGCGCTATAACCTGATCGGGACAAAATGCGAGACCTGTAACCAACACTTCTTTCCCCCGCGGACATTCTGCCCGGACTGCCGCAGGAACGGGAAGATCGTTGACCACAAGTTTGCCGGTAAGGGCACGGTTGTCACTTTCACAATCATCCACACAGCCAACGAACAGTTCGAGGCACTCACCCCGTACGTGCTCGCCATCATCAAGCTGGATGAAGGGCCACGGATGACTTCACAGATTGTCTGCCGCACGGATGAAGTGAAGATCGGTATGCGGGTAAAAAGTGTGTTCCGCAGGATCGCCACTGACGGTGAGAGCGGCATCATCCACTATGGTACGAAGTTTGTGCCAGTGGAATAATTCCTATTTTTTTATTCACGGGCTCTGCCTGTTTATCAAATTGAGCCACTAAAATATGCCCCCCGAAACTACCCAGTGTTGTTTGCAATGGATTTCCCGGATAATAATTTGAATGACCGAAGGAGGTTTTGGAGGGATTCAGCCGTCTCCAACTCTTATATCATACACCGTATGCCACTGTCCCGGTGAATATGACCGCACTACCCGTTCGGCAATAACCTTCCCTCTGAGTTTATGTATATATTCTAGGTGCTCCCCCTTGGCGGAGACGAGCGAATAGAAATGAATGGTCCCGCCAGCTTTGCACAACCGGAATGCGTCCGGTAAGAATTCCGTTCCAGACAGGGGGAGGTTCATCACGATCCGGTCGAACCTCCAGGAGAGACTTTCGGAGAGGTGATGCGCATCTGCCAGCACGGGAAGCATATTCTCAGTTCGGTTCCTGGCACAATTTTCCAGCATCAGGATTATTGCCTGAGGATTGATGTCAGACGCTACCACAAATGTTGCACGTACTGCTAGGGTAATTGCAAAAGGACCGACACCCGCAAACATATCGAGTATGATCTCGTTATCTGTCACCTGTTCAAGAATGCGTTGCCGTTCTGATGAAAGTCGCGCGGAGAAATAAGCTTTGGAAAGGTCAACAGTAAACCGGTGTCCGTACTCAATCACCTCAGTTCTCGTTGTGGAGTCCCCTGCAAGAACTTCAAATTCACGGGTGCGATACTCCCCACAGACTTCACTTGATGCAAAGAGTACTGTGTGCAGTGACGGGCGCGATTGAAGGATTTTTTTCGCGCCATCAATATCGTGATCCTGCATGATGGCAATACCGCCAACGAGTTCGTGCCGGGGAAGAACCAGTCGTTCCGGCTGGGACTCAAATTCACACCGCTGCGCTCCTTCACGGGGCTCGGTTACTGGAAGTATCAGTGTGGATCCATCACGCCGGACTTTTAGGGAGAGATCCAGTACTCCTTCGTCTATCAGCGATCGCCGGAGTTTTTCTCCCAGTTGTGCCGGCACCCTGATACACCACTGCTCCACCATCTCCCGTAACCACCGGTATCATAAATTTATACGATGTACATCTATTCATGGCTGATGATGCGGAGCAGCGCGGGGAAGCCGCCCGCAAAGAAGGAACCGGTTCCGATTCCGGAGAGGAGGATATTATTTATTCAAAACTGAAGACCGGCTCGCTGAAACTCTACGAACTGGAAAAAGAACTTCCACCACTCGACGCGATTCGGGCACGGAGGGAATTTATCGCGCGGGAAACCGGCACATCGCTTGAAAATATCGGTATTTTCTCTATTGATATTGAGCGCGTTGTGAAACGCAACTGCGAAAATATGATCGGTACTGTACAGGTACCCCTCGGTGTCGCGGGTCCGCTTCTCATCGCTGGAGAATACGCGCAGGGAAGTTTTTACCTCCCCCTTGCAACAACAGAGGGCGCGCTTGTCGCTTCGGTAAACCGGGGTTGTAGTGCTATCACAAAGGCCGGTGGGGCCCAGGTATGCATCCTCCACGATGGCATGACACGGGCTCCGGTGTTTGCCGCAGAAAGTATAGTGCATGCAAAACAGGTATCAGACTGGGTAAAAACGCACATTGATGAACTCCGCTCAGCTGCTGAGAGTACCACCTCGCACGGAAAAATGACTGGAATAGTCACCTATATTACCGGGACCAGCGTTTTTGTCAGGATCGAATTTGATACCAAGGATGCCATGGGGATGAATATGGTCACTATTGCAAGTGCGAAAGTGGCAGAAATGATCGCACAGGCAACCGGCGCCCGGCTCATTGCCCTTTCCGGCAATATGTGTGCAGATAAGAAACCCGCAGCTATCAACCGGATTATGGGGAGGGGCAGAAGTGCTGTTGCCGGTGTTGCACTCTCCCATGATCTTATTAACCAGATATTCAAAACCGATGCCAAAAACTTGGTCGAGGTAAACTATCGTAAAAACCTGATAGGGTCAGCCAGCGCCGGTTCAATGGGTTTCAATGCCCATGCGGCAAATGTCGTCGCTGCAATGTTTATTGCGTGCGGGCAGGATGCTGCACATGCCATTGACGGCAGCACCTGCATAACAACCGTGGACCCCACAGATAAGGGAGTATATGTCGCTGTTACCCTCCCCTCTCTCGCGGTCGGCACGGTCGGGGGTGGAACCGGTGTGGATACGCAACAGGAATGTCTCAGGATTCTTGGGGTCTCCGGAGGCGGGGAACCGGCGGGCACGAATGCCAGAAAACTTGCAGAAATTATTGCAGCAGGGGTTCTTGCCGGAGAGCTCTCCCTCCTCGGTGCCCTTGCTGCCCAGCATCTTGCGCGGGCACACCAGCAGCTTGGTCGTGGTTAAAACCTGAACCACTTCATCATTACGAGAGCATCTTCCCCGTTTGAGTAATAGCCTTCAATCTCAAAAACGTCGCGGTAGCCCAGTCTGCGGTAAAAACGCTGCGCGACCGTGTTTCCCACCCGCACCTCAAGCTGGACACCCGTGCCCAGATCTAATGCAACCTGGTGCTCGAACCGGCGCACGAGCAGCTTACCGATCCCACAATGGCGATAGGCACTTGTCACACCAAGGTTGCAGAGGTGCCCGTAGATATTTTCACCGGTATCTTCCATACCTCCCACGACAAAGCCGGCTACTGCCCCATCGCAGACTGCGACAAAATACGTAGAGGGAAAATACGTGAAGGCTTCGAGAAAGACTGACTGATCCCATGGATCGATGAACGATTCTTTTTCAATAGCTACAATAGCCGCAATGTCAGCAGGTGCCGCGCGGCGGATAATAGGCAGTGGAAATGTGGAAAGATCGTGAGGTCGGATCATCGGACTTCTCTCTTTAGTGCCAGTCCGGCAGTGTAGTATCATCTGTGCGATCTTTTTAATCATAGCGTTTACCTGTCCATGCAACTGTGCGGGAAAATATATGGTAGCACACCCAACAATGAGGACAGGTTATTTCCTCGCTTGAGGATTGGGGTAATTCATGGTCAGGATCTATCGTTTTGCAGGAGTGCGCCCGGATCGTCTTTTTGCTGGTGAGATTGCAGCAGTTCCCTATGATGTCGTGTCTGCCGATGAGGTGCGGGCAATTATTGCAAAAAATCCCGGCTCATTTTTACGGGTGAGTCGATCGGATGCCGAGTTACCGGATCTTGCCCCGGATGACGAGCGAGTCTACCAGCGGGCACACGATAATTTCATGGCGCTCGAATCTGACGGGCGCATGAAAAAGGATCCTGCCCCCTCAATGTACCTTTACCGGGTGTTGCAGGATGGTGAGACATTTCTCGGGCTCTGCTGTTGCCTCGATGTTGACGATTACCGGAAAAACTATATCCGGCGTCATGAACAGACCCGGTACGACAAAGAGGAAGACCGGACTAAGCACATTGAAGCGGTGAAGGCTCATAATGGCCCTGTTGTTCTGCTCTACTGGAACAGCGGTGATATTTTTTCCCCTATTGAATCGCTTGTCAGTGCTTTACCTGATGCCGAAGTAACCTCAGATTCGGGGGCAATACACCAGATATTCCGGATCACCGACCGTAGCGTTCTCGATCTGCTCGAATCTTATTTCTCAACCGTCCCCGCCCTCTATATTGCTGATGGTCACCACCGGGCAAAAGCGGCATTGAATGTTGTAGACCGCCGTATAGCTGCCGGAAAAGCGGCTGACGGCGAAGTCTCACGCTTCATGGGGGTAATGTTTGCGCATGACAGGGTAAAAATCCATGGTTACAGCCGTCTGATCAGGGATCTTGGTGCGTACACACCGGAGACATTTATTGCCAGGCTTAAAAGTTGTTTTACTATCAGTCACTACGGCACGGTTGACGGAAGCGGGTACAATGTCCCTCCACAAATTCACTCTCCGGAAAAATTCCATGTGTTCCATATGTACCTATCCGGTCACTGGTACGAGTGCACCCTCCCGGTTGATTCATCCGCATCGTCACTCCGTTCCCTTGACGTTACTATACTCCAGGAACAGGTACTTGAACCCTTGCTTGGTATTACCGATCCACGAGGAGATTCACGGTTGCAATATCTCGGGGGTGCCCGCCCGGTTTCGGATCTGGAGAAACTTGTGGACAGTGGTAAGTTCCAGCTTGCATTTGCCATGCAGCCGGTCAAGGTTGAGACGGTGCTTTCCATTGCTGACGCAAATGGTGTGATGCCGCCAAAATCCACATGGTTTGAGCCAAAATTGTTGAGTGGGCTCGTGGTTCATATTTTTGAATAATTCGGCACCACACGGGACCACCCTTATCCTTTATCGTTTTTTGCAGCAATTCTGTATGGTATGATTACCATCGCACTCCCCAAGGGCAGCCTTGAGGCACAAACGCTGCAGCTTTTCAAAGAGGCTGATCTTGAGATCAGGCGCACTGACCGCGATTACAATCCCCGCATTGCTGATGATCGCATCGGCAAAGTAAAGATCCTGCGCCCGCAGGAAATTCCTACCTATGTTGAGAAGGGTTATTTTGATCTCGGTATCTCCGGCCTTGACTGGGTCAATGAAACCGGTTCTGATGTAGTTGAAGTAGCAAATCTTTCCTACAGCAAAACCGGTGAAGGAAACGTAAAAATTGTAGTAGCTGTGCACCGCGATGAACCAATTGACGATGTCAGCAGTATCCGGCCGGGCAGCCGGGTGACAACCGAATACCCTGAACTCACAAAAAAGTATTTTGCACGACTTGGCATACCTGTCCAGCTCTTTCACTCGTTCGGGGCATCTGAGGCAAAAGTACCAGACCTCATGGATGTGGTTGTTGATCTCACAGAGACCGGGACAACGCTACGCAAAAACGGGCTTAAGATTATCGGGCAGATTATGGAGTCCTACACGGTGATCATTGCCAACAAGGAGAGCTGGTCAGACCCAAAGAAACGCAGAGAGATTGAAGAAATTAAGACGCTGCTCTTTGGGGTTATTGAGGCCCGGAACAAGGTGCTCCTGACGATGAACGTCCCCTCTGCATCGATCGAAAAGATTGTCTCTGCTCTCCCGGCAATGAAAAAACCGACCGTGAGCCGACTGCACGGCATTGATTTCTATAGTATCCAGACGGTCGTTCCTAAGAACATGGTCAACAAGCTGATCCCACAGCTGAAAGCGTGTGGTGCGGAAGATATTCTGGAAATTCCGATAACGAAGATTGTGCCGTGATCCAGATATTTTTTAATTTTTTGCGAAACTTCTTTTTTCTGATCTTACGATACGGAAATTATTGACATATGTGATGCTGTATACTGTTTTCATGCGAGAAGAATGGAAAGATACTAAAAAGATACAAAAACAGGATAATTATTGATTCAAAATTCGTAGTANGTTTAAAATGAATACCAATATTTATATCTGTTGTTCTCTCAATAACCCAATAGGAATAATATGCGCAGAAATTTCCCCACCATTTTCGTCATCTTAGCTCTGATTATACTAATCTTGTGTAGCGCATGTGTTTCACAACCAATTACAAGCCAACCATCTCAGCAAGATGGCGGAATTACCCTGACCACGCTAAAAATTGAGTCTCCTTCTATCAGTTTTGAAAATGCTTACCAGAACCTCATGAATTACCGGTCTGATCCTACAAATGATTCAAGCGCAATAAATAAAATTTATTCAATTTATGGCTTGAATATTGATAAATCCGGAAATGCTACAAGCTGGGTTTTTGGAGTGCGTCACTCGGGTGGAACCGAGCTGCTTGCATATGATCAGGGCGGCCTGACACGGATCCCATGGAACGCACCTCCCTTTTCTTCAGAAATCAATGTCGATAACATTGTTCCTCCGAATAGTTTATTCAGCCAGAACTCTGCAATTATATTTAGCAATCCATCTCCGATTGAACGGCAGGATCTCGAACTATCAAGAGGAACCTACACGCTCACAATTATATCTGGAGCCCAGGAAAGGGTTCTTACGTTCAATGCAACCACAGGGAAGGTGATTTCATGAAAAAGACGAGAGATTCCGGAGCTCTTTCCATTGATTTTCTTATTGGCTTTACCATCTTCATACTCGCGTTTATCTGGGTAATATCGATGATCCCGGGATTATTGATTAATTTGCAAGGCTATACCATTGATTATGATGCTGTAGCTTACCGGACTGGAGTAATTCTTGCTGAGGACCCTGGAGAGCCCCCCATACCCGCATGGGAAAAAGCTCCCAGTCCAAATGATGTGGTACGGTTCGGTCTTTCCCTATCTAAGGATACTCCAAATATCCTTTCCGAAGATAAGGTGAATCAATTTTTCTGTACATCGGTTTTTTCATATCCTGATGATTACCATGAGCGAGTAATTTTTGGAGACTACCCATACCGTTTCAATATTTCTCTCATTGAAGTTGGAAGTGACTACCCGTCTCATTATGTGGGCGATATTATGTCCGGTAGCTATGGGACTATACGGCGTCTCGTAAAGATTAAGGGACCAAGCAATGCCACAATAAACTACACCTATATGAATAATCATGGTTACATTAGAGGGGATAATGAAACCCAACATGAATTTTCCATTGTTATCAATAACACGGAATTGCTCAAAGATACGGTAACGGACCCTATCTACCAGATTAATCCAGCTCTGGAAAAAATTACGGTTAACATCACAGACCTCAATAAAACATTGTATGCAGATCGAGAGAGTTGTTTCAATGTCAGCCTCAAAAAAGTTAATTTATACGTAGAAGATGAAAAAATTACGCCGTTGCATCTTTATTATACTCCAATCATTAACGGTATTCAGTATGAAGATCTCACAACTGAAGAGTTGTACGACACCACGCTCCCAAAAGATATAAAAAATATATCTCTGGTATTGACTCCAAAAACGTTATCATGGACGGATTATTCCCACGTTTACATCAACCTTACATTTGATCTGGTAAAAACCAACCTTGGATGTGCATGTCCAACCTGCCCAGGAAGCCAATTTTTAAACAATACTCCGGGAATCCCCTTTGATTATAATTACCATCCGGATAATGTAACGCAACCCAATCTCCGGCAAGCTACACTGGAGGTTAGTGTCGGTTCAGGATACCTTACAGCGACGGAAATGCTAATCAAACCGTTGAAAGCCGATTTTGTCTTTGTCCCTGTGTATGGGAACACCGTGAAATTCCTGGATAAGTCGACCGGGATACCTGTTGAGTGGGATTGGAAATTTGAGGGTATTACCACATCCACACTTAATAGCCCGACACATACGTTCCCCGGACCCGGCTCTTACACCGTCTTCCTTACCGTGAAAGATGCCAGCGGTAATAGTGACACAACATCTCGAACCGTTAATCTATTTGCACCATCTGCCGGATTTACCGCAAATCCCATATCAGGGACTGCTCCATTGCCGGTAATATTTACCGATCAATCAACAAATAATCCGACTTCCTGGAAGTGGGAATATAACAAGACCGTAGGCGGCACCTGGACGCTGTTCTCTACCTCAAAGAACTCAACTTTTAATTTCCCTGGAGGATCCTACGATATCCGGCTTACCTCCAATAACACAGTCGGGGGGGATACGATAACGAAACTAAATTATATTACGGCATTCCCACTGCCGGTTGCCAATTTCACTGCAAATCCAATAACAGGTGTCAGACCTTTAACTGTGACATTTACCGATAGCACTACAAATAATCCGAACTTGTGGAACTGGTCATTCGGAGACGGTAACTATTCAAACGCACAAAATCCCGTATATCAATATACTGCCAGTGGGACTTATTCAGTTACCTTAATTGCATCGAATATCGCTGGCAGCAATTCGATGACGAGAACCAATTATATCACTGTAACAGCAGTTCCTATCAACCACACCATTACCGCATCAGCAGTGGGTGGCGGTACTATTACACCATCAGGTGCTGTAACCGTGAGCCATGGGGGAAGCAAGACATTCACTATTACGCCAAATGCGGGTAATCATATTGTGAGCGTTCTTGTAGACAGTGTCCCACAGGCACTTGGCGACTATACATTCACCAACGTTATTTCGGATCACACCATAGCAGCCTCGTTTGCTGCGAATGCGCCCGAGACCCTCTATTACAATGGCTTCAATACAAGCGGCAGCTGGTCTGATAACTGGAACCCATCAAATGCCGGCCGGTGGGCTGCAACATGTGGTGGTGGGAACCCTCCTTGCACATTAAGGAATAATGCTGCCAGTGTTCAAATTAACAATAAAGGATCGATGTATAGAACCATCAGTACCTCAGGATATTCAAGTATTACCGTATCATATTACATGGGAGTGTACTCCATTACCGGATCTCAAAATATTCAGGCCCAGTGGAGACCGGACACCTCATCATCTTGGACAACCCTGAGAACAATTATGAACGGTGGTGCCCAAGATGATGGGAATCTGCATTATTATAGCGATGTTCTCCCAGCCACAGCTAATAACAAAGCGAACTTCCAACTCAGGTTCATATTATCCTCAGATACCGGGACCTCAGACTATGGCTATGTCGATGACGTAACGGTAATAGGAACACACCTGTAACAACATGAGACAGCAAACAGGGATCGTGATGACATGAAAAACGATGGCGGACAACTCTACACCATTGAAGGTTTTGCTGCAGCCCTGATCATGCTTATGACAGCATATCTGGTCGTTAACGCCACATCAGTATATACTGCGGGAGATACCCATATCACCGATATGCAACTCGAAGCACTGGGCAGCGATGCGCTTACGATGATGGGCACGAATGAATCACGACTTACCATGTCCCCCCTTGAGTCTATTATTGAGAATCCGGGTACTTATCCCGATGCAACATTCAGAACAATGTTTTTAAGCCTGGTTAATAACGGGACAGGAGTATCCATGGATGCAAATGCTTTCAATGAGTCCAGTACGACTATGAAATATATCCATTTCACTGCTAACTATACATGCTGGGATATGAACACGAATACTGCAAATCCAAATAACCCTATCAGTTATTCCCGTAACCTGACTGGGGGAGAACATACCGTTCGGGCGACGAAATGGGTGATCATTGAAAAAGGAGCAGTTCCGTTCTGTGGTACTACCAATCAACCTCGCGCCGTTCTCGTGGAGGTGCTGTTATGGCGCGACTGAATGATGCTGCCCAGTGGATCATCCTGATGGGATTCCTTGTCAGCTTTGCTTTTTTCTTTCTCGCATTGGTTATCAACCAGTCAACGGTCGTAGGACAAACTACTGCCGAAAGTGTGATAGAATTCCCGAAAAATGATATCCAGGATGTCAGGCAGGTGATCCTTCAGACAAAGGATTATCCGAACACGAGCCTTGTGCGTGTGAGAGACGACATAACCAACCTTTCGATAACCCGAAAGAGTGCAGTGGTAAATTTTACGTCAGTAAATATTGACAATGAAACACATATCCTGATTCATTACAATAATGGAGTGACGGAGTACAATGAAAACTGGTCAGCCCTGTAACCAGCAGCCCGATGATTCTGCAGTCGCGAACCTGATTGAGTATCTCATGATATCTGCAGTCATCATGGGTCTCTTTATTGTGATGCTCCTGCTGGTAAATACAAATATTATGGAAGATCCCGCCAACCGGCTGATATATGTAGCCTTTACGGACATCGGCAATGGAGTTTCCACGCGGATGGTCGATGTATATACAATTTCGCCAATCGATGGCACGGTCTTCACAAAATTTGATATTCCGGATGATATCGCAGGAAATGACTATTTTGTTGATGTCGGATCTCATCCAAACCCAGTCAATTATGATATGAATGATCAGTATATCAGGGTATATCGGGGCTATCTAACAACAGATATAGCACTCTCGGGGATTGGAGCTTCCCGCAATATTGGGGGGAGCACAACCGGCAAGGGAATGAACACGATCTGTTACAATTCGAGTGGGGTTATTGAAGGTGTGAAATGTTGATGATGACACAATATTCCAAAAAAATAAATGACAACGGTGTATCCGAAGCAATAGGATTCATGCTCATCTTTACCATTGTGATTGCAGGTATCGGTCTTGTGACGCTGTACGGGTACCCAATGCTCCTTCAGCAGCAGGTGGGTGCAGATGAGAAAATCATGGAAAAGAACATGGTTGTATTGCAGAATGACATTAAAAGCCTGGCGTACAAGAGTGTGCCGTTTAAAGAGACCTCACTGAAAATTGGTGGAGGTTCCCTGACGGTGTACAATTCAAGTTACAGTCCGTCGTCATCTACGTTAAAAATTTATGATTCAGGTACCACTTATATAGACGCGTTCAAGCCCGGTGAATTGCGCTATGAATCGGTCAGTGCACAGACGGATATCTCGCTCCAGAATGGTGCAGTAGTGATGCGCCCACGCATTAAATCAGGATCTGCCATGCTGTCCGAGCCACGATGGTTCTATGATGCAAATACTCAAACGATGGTAATCAATCTCATCAATATCACCAGTAACGGTATAATGGCAAAAGAAGGTATTGGAACCGTACAGATGACGCTGGGGAAAACCAGTTTTAACAGCCCTCCTATTCCAGCGGGTACTACAATATATTTGGATTATACTCCAGATTCGACGCAGGATTACTCGGTAGCCTGGGATAACTATTTTACCAAGTCGCTGAACCTGCCCCCACCAGTACCAAGTGGGTTAAAAAGAACTTACACACTGCCACCAATCAAAACTCTCGTCATTAAAACGTATGAAGTTCAGGTAAAAAATATCTGATTTTACCAGTCACATTTTTTTCCATTAATCTAAATGGTCTAATCAGCACGGGTTTACCAACATGACATTGTAGCATATTCGAGTGCGATCGACATTTCATGATCTCATGATGCCCGGCCGGTGCATACAGACACAGGCAGGGAGTACATAATTACATAATTATAAAAATCTGGATACCCAGTCCCAGTTTAAAAAAATCATCTATTGTCTATTTTATAACAAAAGGTGAAAGAAAGAAGGAAATAATTCACTGGCCAGAGATGGATGTCTGGGTGATACTGAGGAATCAACAAAGCGAAAAAAATGGTTTAATTAAGTCTAATGAACGTCATTCCAGTCGTGTTATAGAGATAAGGTCCGCACGTTGGCGACGAAGTTGCCTTAGACCCGGTCGTATAAGCCTTAATATTTAAGGAATATAACCCGGGTGCCACTCTCCTCATATCAAATGTTGTTGATCGATCTCGACTATCATCTGAAAGGACATCGTAAGAATCCGAGTAGAACATTACCCAGGCACCGGACTCGCTCATATATCTGGCTTCTTCGGTAATTGTCGTATTTGGACCAGTATATGTCGTATGCCATTTGATCGGTAAGAGAGGATCCTTGGATTCAATGTTTATTGGGCAGGTTGGATCAACTAAGATATTTTGAATTACCAGACTATTATTATCTTTAACTACGGTCAAGAACGAGAGATTATTTAGTGACATTGAACTAGGATTGCCCAAATAATCTGTGAAGTCTACTTTTGATCCAGGACTGAAGAGCATGAATGTCCCGTCTTTTAGCGCTTTCAGCCGGAAATTTGTCTCCCATGTTTCACCACGTTTGATAAGCCCAATATTGAAATTCAGTTTCTTATTCGCGTTCCATTCAGTCGTCTGGTCGACTATCAAGGGGCCGATTTGGTTAAAATCGGGACCTGGAATAAAGTGGGTGGTTTTATTATATTTATCGACCATGGTTGAACCTGGTCCTGTTCCATCTGCCACGTATCCCATGTATTGAAACATGGATGAGGTATCGATTAATTGATCATTGACAGTAAGTGTTCCAAAGTCCGTTTGTGCTGTTGTATTGACTCCTGCATCCTCAGAAAGTTCGAGGGCTATCTCGTTATATAGTGCATTCAGTGTGTTAGCATCCGGAGCGTGTTTGTAATATCCTCCGGTGCTGTTTGTCAAAATATTCAATGCGTTTTTCACATCGGTACTAGGTTCGTTCACAAAGCTGAGTGCATATATACGGATCCCGTTTTCTCCTGCATAGATCGACATGTTCTGATTGGTAAACTGGCCATCGTCACAATAATTCACGTTGACACCAGATGATGGGTGCACTAATATCTGGGTAGTACCTGAAACACCTGGATAATCAACATGCCCGGATTGAAGTGTGCCCTCTCCCGCTAATTCGGTGTAATACTGGTACATGGAAAAACTTGCATCATTCCCACTCCACGTGGTCTTGGAATCATGAAATCCCCTCCCCTGTGCAAGGATGGATTGATCATAATTCCAGTCCCCATCTGTTAAAAGGATGACGGCTTTAACCGTCCCACCACCCCGTCCATTCTGGTCGACATCTGTTATTGCCTCGTATAATGCTCGCCTCATCTGGGTGGCACCTGTGGCAGATAAATGGGAAATGTCGCTTTCAACCAAATCAAAATCATTGGTAAGGCTCCTATCTAAAGTGGTAGATGATGCAAAGGATACGAGTCCCACCTGGTTATTTCCGCTCCTCATCGATTCAACAAACGTTGTTGCGGCGGCTTTTGCACTATCAATCCTTCTGGGGCCTTGTCCTGAAACATACTGGGTTGGGGTATTCCAAAGCATACTCCCCGATCTATCTATGATAAGCATCACATCGATCGGTTTTGGTACTAAGTTCCACCCATCTCCGTTGAGTTTGAGGTTCACATCGACTGGTTGACCCACCACTACTTGGGGAGGGGTGACAGTTAGCACTGCGCTTAGATAGGCATAGTTTTTAAAAGTAACATCGACTGATTTTGTTAAACCATTCCATTGTGCTATTATTGTACTACTTCCCGTAGCTGACTGATCATACGATGCGTTCGTTGGTCCAACGAATTCGCTGGGATAAAATCGTACCTTAGCTAAACCATCTGGGCCTGTTAATACACTGGTAGAGGTTAGAATACTAGTATTCGAAAATGACGGTTCCCTTATTCTACCAACAGTAATTGGATCATAGGGCTTCGTGGATAGTGAAAAATATACAGTCTGATTACTAACACCATTTCCACCCTCATCTACCACTTTTACCGAGATCTCTGAATAGATATCTGGTTTCACATCGCGGCTTGGCATCATCTGGGGATTTGCCAGTATATTATGTGTCGTGGCATTCGCTGAGTAAAACTGGACGGTCAAAGAATCTTTAACAGTTATGTTGTTCACTGAAATAGCTGTGATATTATATAATCCAACGATTGGTTCTGTATAGAGACCTGAGATCTTACCATTTTCTTGGGTTGTAACTTCTTGGGTTTTAGGAATATAACCTGATTGGGATGAGCTCGTATTTATCCAGACCTTCTGACCTCCGGCAGGGTTCCAAAACTTATCGTAGAGAGTATAAGTGAATGTAAATTCAGAGCCTGCAGGAAGTTTCGGGGGTGTTCCAGTGGGGACAAATTCGTGAGTAATATAAAACGGTATACCTGGAACTGCTCTTATAACTTTTGCGGGAACGTTTAAACCAAATGCTTCCATAGAGAGATAGTTACTGCCGGTCGATGAGGTTAATTTGATTTTCATAGGCACATTTCCGGTGATATCGAGCGGGGTATCAAAAATATCCTGTCCGAGTGCAACATTATTCACGTCGACAAAATAGCAGTCATCCGGGGCAGGACCATGAACGTGAATAGTGACGGTATGCAATTCATTGGGGTTAATGGTCTGATCTATAGGATTTCCCCAAAGATCTGTAAATGATGCATTAAATGCAACTTGTGTATTGACTGTTCCTTCATATGGGGGTACAAATATGACTTTATTCGGTTTATCATGGTCAATCTTCTGAGTTATTATTGANTTCCTAGNAAAATTATTGATACCGTCAGAATACGTTACANAAACGGTAATATTTGCGTAACCACTTTTGGTATTAACTTTGAAAATACTTGATATATTTCCAGATGCTATTGTGCTACCAGACTTTGGGGTTAGNGTTCCATAAATTGGATCAACCGANAAAACTACTGCGGCTCCTTCAATAGGGACTACCCCCGATGTGGTATTTGTTACAACGACATTGATAACTGCTTGATCAACGCCATTAGCAACGAGATAACTTTTATCACTTGTAATGGTTACAGTATCTGGTATTGTCGCTGCAACTGTCCCCACCAATAACAGCAGACCAATTGCAATTAAGAACACAGCATTCGCTCTCATATGAACCTCATGGTTGAAATGATTGTGTGTAATAGTATATAAATTTTTGTATAACNAAAAATTATTATTTTTTAGATTAATTAGTAAAATTTCAAATTAAATTATCAGGAAAAGTATATATATAACATTCGTTTTTTCATAATGCTAATAACATTCAATATTTTGATAAAAAGAAGAATTGGGGTTCTTCAGCGTTAATAACAATAAAAAATCATTGAAATGGTTACTAACCCGATTGTAACTACTGACACCATTTATAAATAATTATTTCGCCGGAGCCACTCGACCTGTGGACCGGTATACCGGTATATAATATCGCATTTCTCATCCTGGAAGTTCCAGGGAATGATGATGAGGATATCCCCTTCACGAATCCAGACTTTCTTTTTGATCTTCCCCTTGATCCTCCCCATCCTTGTCACGCCATCAAAACCGCGGACACGGATATGATTTGCACCCATCATCAGGTCAGCACACCCGAACATCTCCCGGTTTCGTTTCTGGGGCAATTTTACCCTGACAATCTCATCACCCGGAGGTGAGCCTGTTTTATTGTCTGTCAGTAGAACCTCTCCTCTTTTTCTTGATTCTGATGCATGTATCAGATGCTCAATTTTTAGCCCAAAAGAAAATAAAATTATTCCTTGCATTTTTCTTCAGACATCATGAATGATAAAGAGGATGTTCTTCAAAAATTCCATATATTATTTGATTTTTTTAATGCTGAAAATAAATATGAGGTAATCGTTCGATTCATCAGGAACTATTTTCCGGTAAAAAATTTAACTTGGAGTGTAACTTCAACCCATCTGCCCCATTGTTACAACAAGAAGGATGAGCATACCTGCACCAAAACACGAGATAAGCACCCCGGATATCCGGTTGATCATTCCAAGGTTCTTCATGCTTATGCGGGAACGCACGGAACCAACAGACCCGCACAGGATAACCCACCACAGCGCGGATCCGAAAAAAACCCCGGCAACAAATTCCGCTGCAGGAAGAACTGCCGACTCCTGAATTATGACCCCCAACCCCGGTAAAATTACCAAAAAGAAAACAAGCGTCATGGGATTTGCTATCGCGATGCCAACCATTGACAAATAATCTTTCAGATATGTTTCATGCTCACTCTTCTCGCTGACATCTGCAGGCACTAGCATGAAAACCCTCATACCGATGAGGATTAGGATGAATCCGGCTATGCATCGAAAAAAGAATTGATTGGCAATTATCAGCGAGGAGATTACGGTTAGTCCAAGGACCGTGATCGCCGCGTAGAAGGAATCGGCGGTCGATACACCCAGACCGGAGATAATACCATGGAGTCGCCCATCTGCAATCGTTCGCTGGATGCACAACAGCGAGATCGGTCCGATAGGTACAGCTAGGGTAAGACCGATTATAATTCCCTGGATAAAGATACTGAGATCCACATGGCACCTTAGTGAATATGAAAATCTTTCTCAAGCGATGGCATCAGGAGATTCCAGAAGGAGAGCTGGTTTTTTTAAGTCAGTCCCCATCATGAGGTGAGATATTCCTGATACTACCTTTTGTTTGTTTTCTGTCATCAATGTTGCACACACAATTTTGAAAAATGGGGTGGACACCAGATAAGATCAACAACAGAGTGTCAAAAAAATATCAAACATGAGGACTCAGTTATCGCTTTTGTATCATGGGCAAATTCTTATTCAGCAGAGGGGGATATGATACATTATGCCAGCTCCTATTGTTGGACGGAGATTCGGAGTCGGAGATATTACCCTTCCCGACAGGAAAAAGACTGAAGGTATAAAAGTACTGGGAATTTCAGGATCGAGCCGGCAGGATCCCCAAATGTCCAAATCAGAGCGGTTGTTGCTGATGGCGCTTGAACAGTATAAGGCCGCCGGGTGCGAAACGAAGTTCCTCCGGTTAAAGGATCTCAAAATCCATGAATGTGAAGGTAACTATTCAGAAAATCCTTCCTATTGCACCTATCCCTGCCAGTCGACGCTGAAATATGAAGACGACGAGATGCAGGTTGTATATGATGCGGTCCTTGCCTGTGACATCCTGATCCTCGCAACGCCAATCCGCTGGAACAATCATTCAGCGCTTGTGCAGAAGTTTGTCGAACGCATGAACTGTATCGAAAACCAGTATTCATGGTTTGGAAACCGTATGATAAGGAAAAAGGTGGTGGGGCTGATTATTATTGGTCACGTTGATGGGATGCAGCATGTTGCCGGTAACCTGCTGAACTTTTTTGCATGGCTGGGTTTTGCAAGCCCAGAGGTTTCAATTGCATCATGGGTTGGTGAAAACGATGAAGATACAACAAAAGACTGGGGACAGATAGCGACGAACAAATATACACAGGAAGACCTGGGAAACCTGGTATCAAGTTCCCTTTTTCTGGCATCAAATCTCCGGGAAACCGGGAAATAACCATTTTTTACAACAACTGTCGCCATGCCTTCTTAACTCCATCAGCCAGATTGTGGATTAGCCTGCATCGGGGCTGCAGGGTTTATGATGAATCTTAGGACCGAATCCTTCAAGAAAATCATTTAAAAGAGCATAAGTTTTGAAAAATGCGAGGGGAGGGATTTGAACCCGCGAACCCCTTCGGGAACGGATCTTGAGTCCGTCTCTGTTGACCAGGCTTAGATACCCTCGCTCAGAATACCATTTGTTTTTTTGGGTAGTAAAAGGCTTTGAGTTTTTATGAATGTTCTCTTTTACCAGAAATCTGTGTGATTTCATTTCCGTAACCCCGCTCTTAAGGGACATTATCTTACATGAAATCAGACAGCCCGAGCTGCTGTTGCTTTTCCTCACCAAAGGTGGAGGTGATGGCTAGTTCAAGTACCTCGACGCGCTGTTTGGTGTATCCCGACACCTTATATTTCCTGCAGATCTCCCGGGACATCTCAAGATATTTCTTTACCGAGCCTTCATGTACGGTTGGGATGATATTACCGTTGCAGACACCTTTACCCTTAAACTTCGTGCATTTACCGGCCAGTGGTATCCGCCGGTAACTGGTGTTGCATTTGGTGCACCGGAACTTCTGCTTGGAAAACGCAGAGAGGTTTCCCATAAGGTCGGGAATGAAATGGGTAGTAAGTACGCGTTCTGCAACATCATCAGCGTCCACCGCCCTGATCTTTTCTGCCAGAACTAGTTCCGCTTCAAGTTTTTCAGTCATGGACTTGAGCTGGGTATACATCGATTCGATCGGCCCTGCCGAGATATCCATAGTATCATGGGTGAACTGGAACCCTTCGAGCTGTTCAGGAGTCCCGATCCTCCGGTCTACCCGATCAATAAGACTGGCGATCATTTTTGGTTCGGTACAGGAAAGGGCACTGGTATAGAGTTCAAGAGGATAATGATCGCAGACATCAATATTCAACGCTTCCTTGTCAATTTCCGCAGGATCAATCCTGCTCGTAAGAACCAGCGGGGCATCCATCGAACCACCCCGGCTCTGGGGCAGGAATGAGCGCGAGAAGTTTATCAGGCCGTCAAGAAGCAGCATAATACAGTCCTCGTCGCCATCACACTGCCCGGTAAAAATACCATTAGCGACGAGCGTGTGATCTTCTGCAACCGTCACGCAGTAAACCCTCTCTTCTGGTGCAGGTACGGTATCAACGGACCGGATATAATCAGCAATCACATTTGCTCCTTCCAGTACGGGAACTGCATCACCAATTTTCAGTTCCATCGCACGGATCTTCCGGAGGTACATTGTGTCCCAGACCAGCATCGCGTGATCGGGAGTGACCGCGATATCCTTACCAAGGGCTGTTGTAAACCGGAGAAGTGTTGAAGGAGAACGGTGGATGGATACCGACGTGATCCTGCGGATATGCTGGAGTCCACTGGTATCAACAGTCCTTGTGTAATACGGCTGAACCGGATCCGCGTAGTAGGTCCCAAGCCGGTCGATGCCTGGGCGGCTTACATCAAAATTTTCAAGAACGAATTTCCGCAGGGGGGTTTTGTGCCAGTACTTTCCGTCATATACCTCTATTTCTGTATCTCCGAAAAAGCAGTTCCGGCGCTTGGCAGCATGGAAAAACGGGTGAGCATAGCCGACATTTGCCCGGGTGAACCCGACAATACGGGCAAGGACACCAGCGCTCGTATGGGGGGCAAGCCCGATCACAAGGTGCCCGACTAGGTCGGCAGGTTGTTTGACATTATAGAACGGTTCAAGGTTAT